>MDTD01132364.1_pt1 | contig 10767 bp, 9 predicted proteins | sample 811221 | NCBI WGS metagenome assembly MDTD01 (sample SAMN05326646, study PRJNA326480) | marine metagenome | isolation source: seawater | place: Pacific Ocean: South West | collected 2011
CGACAGGGAACTTCAGGTATTCAAACTCATCGGCAGGGGATTTTCCAGCCGGGAGATTGCCGAGCGGCTTTTCCTCAGTATTAAGACCATCGGCACATACCGGGAGCGCATCAAAGACAAGCTGAACCTGAAACACGCCAATGAACTTGTCAGATGCGCGGTCCACTTTGAAAAAACAGGGCAGATCAGCACCCAGGCATAACCTTGCCCCGCGCCTTTGCAACCATCACCTGTAGGTCCGCGGACCTACATCCCCATACTCCTTTTTCCTAACTTTCCCCACAGCCCGACCTACATTTAAAATCCGGTTTCAGCCGATTGCTCAAATGGCTGACCTTTACTACATCAAAATCACCTATGCCAAGTATGACATCTGCACATATAAATTTGTCGGTTTTCGACCTGCAGCCACACCCGCATGCTGACGCGGATCAACGACATAAGGGTGCTGAGCAAAAGACAGCGAAGATCTGATTAGGGTTCCACAAAGGGGGGACAGGGCTTGGGAATACCCGGGTGCTACCTCCCGCTAACCATAATTTAAGGGAGTTTAAACTATGAAAGAAAAGCTCTACAAAAAGGAGATTACCCTGACCATTGTCTTCTCCGTCCTATTGCTGCTTATGGGTCACTCGGCGTCCATCTTTGTTTTATTTCCCGGGCTGCAGCAGGGAACCCTCTGGGGATTCCCCACCCAGTACATCGTACCCATTCTGCTTGGCTGGTTCGGCATTGCAGGCGTCTGTCTTGTGATGACCATCGTGTGCAACAAATTCGACGATGAAATGGAAGAGTTCGTCAACTCCCTTCCCCCTGAAACCGAAACCGATTCTGAATCCGTAAACAAATAAGGAGGCACCATGCCAGCAGAATATGCACTAAGTAATGTCTGGATCGGCCTGGGCATCGTGGCCATCCTCTTCGCTATTTTCTACTACGTCGGCTACGTATCTTCTCGGAAAACCGCTTCTGATGAAGACTTTTACGCAGCCGGCTTTTCCATCGGGCCTGTTACAAACGGGCTTGGCATGGCCGCCACCTGGGCGTCTCTGGCCACCTTTTTAGGGGTTATCGCCCTGATTCTCAAACTCCAGGTTCCCTTTGTCTATCTCTGGATCCAATGGGCCATCTCCATCCCGCTGCTCACCCTGCTTTACGGCACGAGCCTGCGGCGGATGAAGGCCTTCACCCCTGCCACCTTTATCCGGCAGCGGTACGGGAAACCTGCCACCGTCGTGATTGTGTGCTGGATGATCCTGATCATGATCATGTACGCCCTGGGCCAGATGATCGGTCTGGGCCGGGCATTTGAACTGCTCTTCGGTGTTCCCTACAACACGGCCATTGTGGTTGCCGGCCTTGCCACTGTCGGTTTTATCACCGTTGGCGGCATGTACGGCGCATCCTATAACGCAGCCTTCCAGATGGTGGTTATGACCGTGGCCATGATCGTTCCCATGGGTGCCATCATGAAAGCCCTGGGTTCCTCCGGCTGGTGGTTTCCGCCCCTGGCCTACGGGGATATGGTACCTGAAATGGTTAAAGCCATTCCCACCTTCTTTGACATGAAATACGATTTCAGATGGTACTTTGCGCTCATCCCCGCCTTTACACTGGGGCCGGTGGCGCTTCCCCATCTGGCCATGAAGGTGTTCACCTCTTCATCCGTTAAAAGTGCCCGCTGGGCAGTCGTCTGGTTCGCCCTGTTCCTGGGCCTGCTTTTCTCGGGCACCTACGTGGTGGGTTTCACCGGCAACTTTTTCACCGCCACCACCGGCAGAGTTATTGAAAAAGCAGACCAGACCATCCTGATTCTCAACGTATTCTACAACCCCACCCTGGTGGCGGCTTTTGTTATGGGCGGTGCCGTTGCAGCGGGTCTGTCCACCATCGGCGGTAACCTGATGGCCATTGCCGGCCTTGTGGGCTCCGACCTTCTGGGTATTATCGCACCGAACATGGAATCCTCCAAAAAGATGAGATGGGGATATGCGGCACTGGCCATGGGCGGCGTGCTCGCCATCCTGATGGCCTTCAAGCCCCCCAAATTCCTGGTTACCTCAATCCTCTGGGCATTCGGTCTTCTGGCCACCACAGCGACTCCCGCCATCCTTTTGGGCGTCTGGTGGAAGGAAGCCAACAAGCTGGCATTGATCGTATCCTCCCTTTTCTGCGGCTTTCTTTACATCGTTATCTCCCCGCATGTGCTGCCTTCCATCGTTGTGGGCAAGGGACTTGTGGCGGCGCTGGGCATGTCCGGCGGCATGGTGACCATCCCCTTGAGTTTTGCCATGTTCATCTTGCTCTCCATCGCTTTCAACCGGATGGCGGTATTCAAAGCCTATTCCCCTACATTAGTGGACAAAAAGGTTATCGACCGCATCCACGGTTGGGGACATGATTACGAAGAAACCCGGTACAACGGTGTTATGATACCGGTGATGATCGCAGTTGTATGTATGGGTATTTTCTGCTGGGGGCTTGTCCCCTGGTAATCCCTGAATTACCAATACTGTTTCTCCTGGGGTTGACCTGACCCCCTGCAGTGCCCGGGATAGGCCCGGGCACTGCACCCTTTAGTCAAGATGTCAGTTTTTAGCGGTTACTTAAATCACGAGGAAGGCAAATGAATTACCTGAGTACTATGGGAAACCTCTTAAGTTTCACCCCCACACAATGGGAAACACAAAAAGACATCAAGCAACTTCAACTGTACTGCATCATTAATGTATTGATTCTCGGCCTCGTCTACGGGTGTTCTGCGGCCTTGTTCAGCAAAATGGTATTGGTGGAAAGGGGATTTGATGCCACGGCTGCCAATGCGGCAAAAATCATCATTGCAGGCATTCCGGTGGCCTTCTTCATGCACGCCGGTGCGGCATTGTTCATCTGGGTCTTTTTAAAGGCCATGGGGGGGAAGGCTGACTTTATGACCTCCTACTTTCACATCGGTGCTGCCGCCATTTCTCTGTGGCCGCTGGCCCCTTTTGTTGCCATTTTGCAAATCGGTACCACAGCCCCGTTGCTGGTTCTTCTGGCCGGCATATTCAGCCTTTATGCATTTGCAGTGAACGTACGGGTTATCAAATCCGCATTCAGGCTTTCCGCCATACGGATGACACTGGCAACCTCTGTAACACTGGTTTATATCAGCTGCTTTTTATACCTCTGGGTATAGCGTCTCAGCGCTTTTTACGCCTGGCTTTCTTTTTCCGCTTCTTTTCCCATGTTTCGTTGGCCCGGATCATCTCCTGGATGCTTTCCGGGCCGTCAAGCACGTCCACGGTCAGTTCATAGGCCTCTTTTCCAATATCGATACGCTCAATCTCTTTGGTTATAAAGGTTTCAATGTCCTCCAGCAAAGGACGTTCCTCCGTGCTGCAAAATGACACGGCAGTCCCCCGAGATCGCCCACGGCCGGTTCTGCCCACCCGATGCACGTAGACCTCTTTTTGTTCGGGAAGGTCATAATTCACCACATAGTCCACATTGGGGATATCAATCCCCCTGGCAGACACATCCGTTGCAATGAGGATATTGCAGGCACCGGACTTAAAGGCGTCCAGGACTTCAAGCCGCTCGGCCTGATCCTTTTGACCGTAAATGGTCAAGCTGTCCATGTTCGACCGGGCCAGGGCCTTGGCCACACGCTCAGCCCTGACGGTGGTCCTGACAAACACCATGATCTTGGCCTCGGGATTATCACGGACAAACCGTCGCAGGAAAAACCGTTTATCATCCATCTCCACAAAAACCACGTGGTGGGATACATTTTTGGACACCGGGTCGTCCGGTGATATCTGAATGCGGATGGCACTGGACTTCACCTGGGAGAAGGCAAGCTTTTTGATTTCCTTGTTGATGGTGGCTGAGAAAAACAGGGTCTGGTGACGTTGTTTCAAGCGCCGTTTGATATCCTGTATATCCTTGAAAAACCCCCTGTCCAGCATTTGGTCCGCCTCGTCCAGCACGAGGATTTTCACCCGTTTCACATCAATGCTTCCCTGGCTGATCAAATCAAACATCCGGCCGGGAGTGGCAATTAAGACGTCAATACCGTCGGCCAGTTCAGCAATTTGGCGATCCTGCTCAACACCGCCGTAAACGGCAAAGCTTTTCACCTTTGTCTTTTTGCCCAAGGCGGAAAACACATCGTTGATTTGCACCGCCAATTCCCGGGTGGGCACCATGACAATGCAGTGAATACCAAAGCTTTTTTTGGAGGTTTTGACCCTGTGAATCAAATCAATGACCGGAACGGCAAATGCGGCGGTTTTACCGGTACCGGTCTGGGCAATGGCAAGGACATCCTCTCCTTTCAGTATCGAGGGTATGGCCTTGTACTGAATATCTGTGGGACGCACAAGCCCCAGCTTTGACAGGTTCTTTTTAAGGAGATCGCTTATGGGATAGGTATCGAATTTCATGGGTATCTTTCATCAATATTAAAGTTGAGGTTACCATACCGGGCACCTGTAAAAAAAGCAAGATATCCCGGATAGCGCCCCCAAAAGCCAAAACATTCCAAATCAAATAATCCCGAACATCCCATAATATAAGAAGATCTTATTTTCCACCCCCGGGGTTTTTCTTGACACATACCCGGTAAAGGAGTATCGTGGCCGAATGCTAGGTGCTGCGTTACGCAGTTAAAAGGGAATCCTGTGAGAATCTGGAACGGACCCGCCGCTGTAACCGTGGATGACCCCCGCCATTACCACTGATGAAGATATTCATTGGGAAGGGGCGGGCAGTAAAATGATACGGGAGTCAGAAAACCTGCCTTGCAGATCGGTCTTGGAACACTTGGAAGGTGCAGGCCGAAACCATGTACGGAAAAATACGGTTCCCGGTATAGACGCAAGTTTATACCGGTTTTTTTATGGAACAACTGCAGTGGGGTCTTCCCAGGCGACGAACCGGCCTGTTTCACGTGAAACACAACGTAATTTCTGGGACCGCGCATCCAACGGCAGGCATTGCAGAGCCCCCGGGTAAGGGCAGAACAGGGTTAGATGAACAAAAACAACGGCATAAGCTTCAAGAATACCAGATTTGTTGTGGCGTGCTTTACAATCGTTTTGTTGATTGCCGTACTCATATCCCTTACAATGGGATACCTTCACATCCCCATCGGCCAGATACTCCATATTGTTTCAGAACGTTTGGCCGGGTCAGCACCGTCAACACACCAGATGGCCGATACCTTCAGAGCCGTTATATTTGATGTCAGACTTCCCAGAATCCTTACTTGCGTTGCCGTGGGCGGGGCGCTTTCGGTTTCCGGGGTTTTGTTTCAGGGCATATTGCTCAATCCCCTTGCAGACCCTTATACCTTAGGCGTATCGGCAGGTGCTGCATTCGGTGCCAGCGTTGCTATTCTTTTGAATCTGTCCGCCACCTTCGTGTCCATTCCCCTCTTTGCCTTTATCGGGGCCTGCGCCACTTTATTTTTTGTGGTATTTTTAAGCTACTCATCCAAACAGAATGCAGCCGGTTTATCTTCCAACAACCTGATACTATCGGGAATTATCGTTGCCGCCATCTTATCCGCAGGCATTTCTTTTTTAAAATTCGTGGCCAATGAACAGGTTTCTGTCATTATTTTCTGGTTAATGGGCAGTTTTGCATCAAAGACCTGGGGAAACTTCTGGACAGTTCTCATATTCCTGGGACTTGGCACCGGGATTGCCCTTTTTTACGCCAGGGATCTCAATTTGATATCTTTGGGAAACCGGGCCGCATCCAGCTTAGGTGTGAATCTGAAAAGAATCACACTCATCCTGTTAATTACCGGCTCAATGCTTGCCGCCATCAGTGTCTCCATCTCCGGTATCATCGGTTTTGTGGGATTGCTGGTACCTCATATGATCCGGTTTCTAACAGGCCCTGATAACCGAAGACTGATACCCGTGTCATTATTGGCAGGGGCAATCCTGCTGCTTGCCGCGGACACCATCACCCGGGCGGTGCTCCCCCATGAAATCCCCATCGGCATCCTAACCGCATTGACCGGTGGTCCCGTATTCTGCTGGATATTCAAAAAAAGTCGAATGAGGTGATCGTTGAATATCAGGCTTAAAGATATCTGCTTTTCCTACGAGGACGCCCCAATACTTGCGCAAATCAACTGCACATTGAAATCCGGCCTGTTTCATGCGGTCCTTGGGCCAAACGGAAGCGGAAAAACGACCCTTTTGGACATAATTTCGGGGTTTAAACCGCCAACACGGGGCGAAGTATACCTTGATCAAACCAAGTTGTCCGGAATCTCACGGCGAAAGATTTCCCAGGCGGTGTCACTGGTGTCACAGGATTACACGATCAATTTTCCGTTTTCTGTCTACGAAGTCATCCTCATGGGCCGACATCCTTTTATCGATAGGTTTTCACGGCCAAGTTCCGCAGACATGGACTTAGCGGAAAGGGCGCTTGGCCTGACAGGACTTCACGCCCTCAAAGACCGGAAAGTCACCGAATTGTCAGGGGGGGAAAAGCAAAGATGCGTCTTTGCCAGGGCACTTTGCCAGGACAGCCCGGTATTATTACTTGACGAGGCTTTTTCCAATATGGACATCAGCCACACCATTCAATTGCTCAGCTTGATTAAAAATGAAGTGGAAACACGTGGAAAAACGGTGATTGCCGTACTCCATGACCTGAATCTTGCCGCAGCCTGGGCCGATCATATTCTCTTTCTTAAAAGTGGTCATATCACCAAATTAGGCCCCACATCTGAGGTATTTACCAGCGAAAACATCCGGTCGGTTTTCGATATAGATGTCAGGGTCGAATACAACGATTATGTCAAAACGAAACAGGCCTATTTCAGGAAATCTGAACATGCATAAATCTCAATTTTCATATGGATTATGCCTTACGCTGACCCTCTTGATTGTCCAGCTTATTGCGTCCTTAGCATATGCGAAACCGTCCACCATCCTTGACCAGAACGGAACGCCAATACCGGCCAAAAGGCCATACACTAAAATTATCTCTCTTTACGGTGCACATACTGAAAATCTGTTTTATTTGGGAGCAGCCGCACAGGTTATCGGGGTGTCTGTAAATGACGATTACCCCGAAGAGGTATCAACCAAACAACGGTTTTCATATCACGATGACCCGGAGAAGTATCTTGCAGCAATGCCGGATCTTGTGCTTATTCGCCCAATGATTGCAAACGGCTATCCCGGATTTGTAAAACAGCTTCGCTCCTATGGCATTACGGTGGCATCCTTTCAACCCAAAACCATAAAGGATATGTATTCATATTGGTTGACCCTGGGCGTCCTTACCGGAAAAACACGATCCGCTGAAAAACTTGTTTCTCGATTTAAATCATCGGTGAATATGATCCGATCTGTCACTGGAAAAATCCACCCCAAAAAACGGGTGTACTTCCAGGCTATTCACAGAAGAATGCGCACGTTCACCCCGGGGGCCATGCCCATTTTTGCCCTGGAAACCGCAGGGGGCATTAATGTGGCTTCGGATGCAAAGGCATCAAGAAATACAAATGTTGCCGTTTACGGCAAGGAACAGATCCTCTCTAAGGCTGATCGTATTGATGTCTTTCTTGCCCAAAATGGAATTATGAACCCGGTCACCCTGACGGACATCCTGACGGAACCAGGGTTTCACGTCATCAAAGCCATAAAGGAAAGCCGGGTTTTTCTTATCGATGAAAGCATCGTCTCAAGACCGGTGCCAAGGCTTCTTGATGGAATTTTAACCATTGGAACCACCCTGTATCCAGAAATATTTAACTCTATTGACATAAAAAAGGATTTATTATGAAACCAAACGGCAAATTATTCGGCGTCGGTGTCGGCCCCGGAGACCCTGAGCTCATCACCGTTAAAGCGGTAAAAGCCATTGAAGCGGCAGATATTATTTTTACTGCGGCCTCAAGCAAGAACAGCTACAGCCTGGCAGTTGAGATCGCATCCCCATATATATCTGATGCTGCCGTCACTCGTCATTTGGGTTTTCCAATGACTAAAGATGAAAAGACGGTTGAAGCTGCCTGGATTGCCAATGCCAAGGAAATCGCCCAGGAGTTGAAGCAGGGTAAAACCGTAGTCTTTTTGACCTTAGGGGATCCCACAACCTATTCTACCTTTGGGTATATCCTTAAAAAGATGAAATGCATCATGCCCGAGGCCGATATCGAAACCATTCCCGGCATCACTTCTTTCCACGCAGCATCCGCCAGACTCAACCGCATTCTTGTGGAAGGCGAAGAGTCACTGCTGATAACCTCCGGGGCGTTTGGCGGGGAACAGGTAAGAAAGGCCAAAGATGTGGAAAATGTCGCCATTGTTAAAGCGTATAAAAACATAAGGGATATCAACAACACCCTAAAGGATACCGGGCATTTTGAAAAGAGCATAGCCGTTTCAAAATGCGGACGCACACATGAAACAATCATTGAAAACCTCCAGGATCTTGAAACCAGAGATCCGGATTATTGGACACTGATCCTGGCCTCCAGATGAGAACACCTCAGGCAAAATATAAGCAACTCGGGGTTTCCTTATCCCTTTCCATGTTGGCGATAACCGCTTGCCTTTTCGCTTTGGACACCATCACTCCGGGGGTATTGGCCCATAGATTAATACGGCCTTTAATACGGCTAATCGGTTTTATCACAGTGGGGCTTTTCGCCGGCCAGATAATCGAGGCCCTTGGCTGGACAAGGCAGTTCGCTGTTCTTGCCAGACCTTTTTTCCGTTTTTCACGGTTGGGAAACCATTGCAGCGCAGCCTTTACCACGGCCTTTGTGTCAGGCGCTGCTGCCAATGCAATGCTGCTGGACTTTTATCAAGAGGGCAAAATCAGCAAATCCCAGGTATTTTTGTCCAATTACGTCAACCAGTTTCCCGCCTTTTTCCTGCACTTGCCCACGACCATGTTTATCGTACTGCCCCTAACCGGTATGGCAGGGGCGTTGTATTTCATTTTAACGTTCCTGGCCACATTATTTAGAACCTGTCTATTCCTTATTTTCGGCAGGATTTACTACGACACGATAGGCGCATCTGCGTTACCTCACTTTGAAGGGACAAAGGACATCCGCCCCCCTTCACAAATAGCATTTAAAGAAATAATCGACCGGATTAAAAAAAGGCTTTTACCCCGAATTATCAACATACTGGTCTGGGTAATCCCCATTTATACCGCTGTTTTCATTTTTCACATCAACGGGCTGTTCGAGTCCTTGAATATGGCATTGTCCAGGTATCTGAGCATCCACTTTATGCCGGTGGAGTCCCTGTCAGTTGTCATTTTAAGCTTTGCCGCGGAATTTACATCGGGTTTTGCCGCAGCCGGCGCACTTATGGATGCAGGCGTACTCACGACCAAACAAACCGTCATCGCGCTGCTCATGGGAAACGTTCTGGCTTTTCCCATCCGTGCATTGCGCCATCAACTCCCGCGATACATGGGGATATTCAATCCTAAAATGGGGCTGCAACTTCTGCTCTCCGGGCAGTTTTTCAGGATCATCAGCCTGATATTTGTGGGGTTATGTTACTATTGGGGGGCCTAATATGAGTGTTGTACATGTTATCGGGATCGGGCAGAGCCGCACGGATCTCACAGAACATCATCTTTCCTTGATTTATGATTGTGATCTCCTGGTGGGAGGTGAACGGCAGCTTAATATGTTTCCTGATTTCACGGGAAACACCCTGGCCATAAAGGGGAAGTTGGATCCGATTTTAGATCAGATTTCATCTGATATGCGATCAAACAAAATCGTAGTACTGGCCTCTGGAGATCCTTTGTTTTATGGTATCGGCACGACACTTTCCAAACGAATCAGCGCCACTGACTTGAAAATTCATCCCAACGTCACTTCGGTAGGCGCCGCTTTTGCCGCCATCTGCCAACCCTGGCACGATGCTAAAATTATCAGCCTGCACGGTCATACGGAGCCATTATTTTCATTTCAATCGCTTATTGATGAATCAAAAGTCGCTTTTTTAACAGGCCCGGACAAGGATCCTGCTTTCATTGCCCATCAATTAATTCAATGTGAATTGGACGGATTTAAGGTGTGTGTTCTTGAACATCTCGGCGACTCCGATAAGGAACGGATTACCTGGTTTACAGACTATAAAAAAGTTGCCCAAACTGATTTTAGCCATCCCAATATCGTTATCCTCTTGAAATCGAACCCACATCCGCCCCTTGTTCCACATGAAACATTCATGGGTATGCCGGACACCTATTTTCGTCATTCAAGGGGATTGATCACGAAGTCAGAGGTTCGAAGTATTTCCCTTTCCAGGCTCAGACTGTCCAGAAGAGATCATGTGCTATGGGACATTGGATCGGGATCAGGGTCGGTTGGTATTGAAGCATCCCTGCAAATCCCCTGGGGTAGTGTCTTTGCGGTTGAAAAAAACCAAGAGCGGATCCCAACCATTATACACAACATTAAGAACTTTAACCGGTCCAACATTAAAGTATCCCATTTGAACTTTCCCACCGGCCACGACACCTTAAAAACCCCGGACCGGGTTTTTATCGGCGGTGGCGGTAAGGATTTGTCACAAATCATCGCCTGCTGCTGCGACCGCCTTGTGGAAGAGGGAATTATTGTTGTTAATACGGTTATCCTTGAAAGTATGCATACAGCCATGTCGGTGTTAAGCGAACGTGGCTTTACGCCCGACGTTGTTCAGGTGCAAGTTTCACGTGGATCACAAATGCCATACGGAACCCGAATGAACGCACTCAACCCTGTCTGGATCG
>MDTD01159959.1_pt1 | contig 10767 bp, 8 predicted proteins | sample 811221 | NCBI WGS metagenome assembly MDTD01 (sample SAMN05326646, study PRJNA326480) | marine metagenome | isolation source: seawater | place: Pacific Ocean: South West | collected 2011
ACGAGAAGGAAGAAGAAGATGGCGACGCCGGTGATGCGATGAAGAACCCACGACCACATGCCCTCGTGGCCGCGGTATAGCGTTCCACGAGGGGTCTTGGAGGTGGTTTCGGATACCGACGGTGTGACGCGTGCTGGTGCAGACACGGTCGTCCTCCCTGGATCGAACACGAGCGGGGCGGTCAGTGCCCCAACGGGAACCTGGCGCAGGTCCCTCGGCGTCACTCGGGCGCGAGTCCCATCCTATTGCGCCCGCAGCGGGCGCGGCTCTTAGGCCACCCTTAGTTCGGGGGTACTGCTGTCGCGTGCTGTCACTTCGCGGACACGTGCTCGAAAGGCCGCCCCAGTAGCCTGGGGGCATGTCTCAGAAGATCTCCGACTTCTATGCCGTCATCCCCGCGGGCGGCATCGGCAGCCGGCTCTGGCCGCTCTCGCGTGCCGACGCCCCGAAGTTCCTGCACGACCTCACCGGATCCGGGCACTCCCTGCTCCGTGACACCTGGGATCGGCTCGAACCTCTGGCAGGAAGCGAGCGCATCGCCGTGGTCACCGGGCGCGCGCACCGCGCAGCCGTCGAGGCCCAGTTGCCCGGCGTCCCCGACCGCAACGTCTTCCTCGAATCGGAGCCCCGCGACTCGACGGCGGCGATCGGCCTGGCGGCTGCCGTGCTCGTGCGCCGTGAACCCGACGTCATCATCGGATCCTTTGCGGCCGACCACGTCATCCGGCCTCCGCACCTCTTCCAGTGGGCGGTGCAGCAGGCCGTCGCGGTGGCTCGGCAGGGATACATCAGCACGATCGGCATCCAGCCCTCCGAGCCCTCGGTCGGTTTCGGCTACATCAAGAAGGCCGACGAACTTCTCGTGGACGGCGCACCGGAGGCTGCCACCGTCGAGCGATTCGTAGAGAAGCCCGACCTCGAGACGGCCCGGGCCTATTTCGCCGACCGCTCGTACCTCTGGAACGCGGGGATGTTCATCTCTCGCGCCGACGTGCTGCTTGCTGAGATCGAGGCGAACAACCCCGAACTTCACGCCGGGCTGGTGGAACTCGCCGAGGCCTGGGACGACCGCGACCGTCGGGGGCCGGTCGTCGACCGGGTCTGGCCCGCCCTGACCAAGATCGCGATTGACTACTCGGTCGCCGAGCCCGCCGCCGAGAAGGGCAAGCTCGCTGTGATCCCTGGTCACTTCGACTGGGATGACGTCGGCGACTTCGCGAGCCTGGCAAAGCTCAACTCCCACGGCCGCAAGAACGACCTCGCCATCCTCGGCGAGAATGCCCGCATCCTCTCTGACGCCTCCAGCGGCATCGTCGTGTCGCAGACATCGCGGGTGATCAGCCTCATCGGTGTGCAGGACATCGTCGTCGTCGACACTCCGGATGCTCTCCTGGTGACCACGAGCGAGCACGCGCAGCGGGTGAAGGGTGTCGTCGACGCGCTCAAGCTCGGCGGTCGCGGCGACGTCCTCTGACATACCTGAGCCCCGGCGCGAGCAGTTTGCGTGACGACTCTATTGCGGGTTTGTAACCATTGCTCAGTGGCGGCTGTCTGGAGCATGCATCGTGGCGATTCGCTAGGTAGATTCTCCAGATGCACCCGCCGTCTGGGCGGGCCCTTCACCTGGAGGCACAGTTGACCATTTCCACTCGTAAGCGCGTGCTCGGCGGCCTCGTTGCCGCAAGCATGTTCGTTGCACTCGCCGGCTGCGCGTCGGCCCCCACTGACACGGAGACCACGGCAGCCGCCGGCGGCGACGTCGTCGAAGGCTTCATGCCGTGCCTGATCTCGGACGCCGGTGGCTGGAACGACAAGTCGTTTAACCAGTCGGCCAAGGAAGGCATGGACCGTGCCGTCGCCGAGCTCGGCGTCGAGGCCCTCGAACTCGAGTCGACCTCTGAGAACGACTACGCGCCCAACATGGAGACCGCTGTCTCCGAGGGCTGCACCCTGATCGTGTCGGTCGGCTTCAACCTCTCCGCCGCGACGGTCGAGTCGGCGCTGGCCAACCCCGAGGTCGATTACGCGATCATCGACGACTGGGCCGACAACGACTTCGATGGCACCACGGATGCCCCGAACGTCAAGCCGCTCGTCTTCGACACCGCGCAGGCTGCCTACCTCGGTGGCTACGCGGCCGCTGCGTGGTCTGCCGAGGCGGGCGTGAACAAGGTCGGCACCTTCGGCGGGATGCAGATCCCGTCGGTCGCGGTCTTCATGGACGGCTACCAGCTGGGCGTCGAGAAGTACAACGAGGACAAGGGCGCGAGCGTCGAGGTCGTCGGGTGGGACACCACGACCCAGGAAGGCTCGTTCACCGGTGGCTTCGAGGCGAACGACACTGCGAAGCAGACGGCACAGGGCGTGCTCGACCAGGGCGTCGACGTGATCCTGCCAGTCGGTGGCCCGATCTACCAGAGCGCCGCCGCGGCGATCGCCGACAGCGGCAAAGACACGCTCATGCTCGGTGTCGACAGTGACCTCGCCGTCGCCGACGACTCCGTCGCTGGCATCACGCTCGTCTCGATCATGAAGGCGATCGACGTCGCGGTCTACGACGCGACGATCGCGGCCGCCATGGGCGAGTTCGAGGTCGAGCCCTACGTGGGCACGCTGGAGAACGAGGGTGTCAAGCTCTCGAGCTTCCACGACTTCGAATCGCAGCTGCCCGCAGGCCTGCTTGACGAGTTGGCTGCCTTGCAGGAGCAGATCATCTCTGGCGACATCGTCGTCGACTCGCCCAACTCCCCGTGAGTTCGCACCACTGAGTTCCCCGTTCGGGGCGAGCAGCGCTGAGGCGCTGTTCGCCCCGAACCCATTTCCGGGCGCGCTGCTCTCGCGCACCGCGTCGGCTGAGTAGGGTGCAGATATGAAGCTTGAGCTCCGAGGAATCACCAAACGGTTCGGAAGCCTCGTCGCCAATGACCGCATCGACCTCGTCGTTGAGCCGGGACAGATCCATGCGCTTTTGGGCGAGAACGGCGCCGGTAAGTCGACCCTGATGAACGTCCTCTACGGGCTCTATCAGGCCGACGAGGGCGAGATCCTGCTCGATGGCGCCCCGCGGCGGTTCCGCGGTCCGGGCGATGCCATGGCGGCGGGAATCGGCATGGTGCACCAGCATTTCATGCTCGTCCCCGTCTTCACCGTCGCCGAGAACGTGATGCTCGGCCACGAAGAAACCACATTCGGCGGGATGCTCGACCTGTCGAGGGCGCGCGACCACGTGCGCGCGGTTGCCGAGAGGTTCGGCTTCGACATCGATCCGGATGCCGTCGTCGGCGATTTGCCGGTGGGAGTGCAGCAGCGCGTCGAGATCATCAAGGCTCTCTCGCGAGACGCCCAGGTTCTCGTCTTCGACGAGCCGACGGCAGTGCTTACCCCCCAAGAGACCGACGAGCTGATGGCCATCATGCGTCAGCTGCGGGACGAGGGCACCGCAATCGTTTTCATCACGCACAAGCTGCGTGAGGTGCGCGAGGTGGCCGACGCCATTACCGTCATCCGGCTTGGTCGTGTCGTCGGCGAAGCGGAACCCACCGCGACCAACGAGGAACTCGCATCGATGATGGTGGGCCGGGCCGTCGAGCTCACGGTGCACAAGGCGCCGGCCCGGCCGGGTGAGGGGGGACTGGCGGTCCGGGACCTTCGCGTGATCACGTCGCACGGCGCCATCGTCGTCGACGACGTGTCGTTCGACGTGCACCCCGGGGAAGTCCTCGCCATCGCCGGAGTGCAGGGCAACGGGCAGACCGAGCTCGTCGAGGCGATCATGGGACTCGCCGCGCGCGTCGAGGGGTCGATTCGACTCGACAGTGTCGAGCTGACGGGCAAGAGCGTTCACGCCATCCTCGATGCCGGCGTCGGTTTCGTGCCCGAAGACCGCACGGTGGACGGCCTCGTCGGGCCGTTCTCGGTTGCAGAGAACCTCATCCTGGACCGCACCTCCGATCCCGAGTTCGTTCGGTTTGGAACGGTCCGGGCGGCGGAGCGCGACCGCTTCGCCCGCGATCGCATCCACGAGTACGACATCCGTACGCAGGGAGCCGAAGCGCCCGCGCGTACGCTGTCGGGCGGGAACCAGCAGAAGGTGGTGATCGCCCGCGAGTTGAGCAGGCCGCTGCGTCTGCTCATCGCGGCGCAACCCACGCGCGGCGTCGACGTCGGGTCGATCGAGTTCATCCACAAACGGGTCATCGAGACCCGCGACAGTGGTGTCCCCGTCGTGGTCGTGTCGACCGAGCTCGACGAGGTCGTCGCGCTCGCCGACCGCATCGCCGTCATGTACCGAGGCAAGCTGATGGCCATCGTTTCCGCCGATACCCCCCGAAGCCGGCTCGGTCTGCTCATGGCCGGGGTCGCCGATTCCGAAGGGACAGCAGCATGAGTGGTGCCACACCGGGTGCCGAGGATTCCACGAAGGGTCTGCCTCCCGAGCAGCTCCCGCACCTTACGGGGCCCCTCGTGGACCCGCAGCCCGCGCCGCCGCGCGTGAACGCGTTCCTGACCGACCTGCTTCGCGGCAACGCCGTCATGACCATCCTCGCGATCGTGCTGTCGATGATCGTCGGGGGAGTGCTGATCGCCTTCACCAACGAAGACGTGCAGGCGGCATCCGCCTACTTCTTCGCCCGTCCCGGCGACACTGTCGTCGCCGTGTGGAACGCAGTGGTGGGCGGATACGACGCGCTTCTGCGCGGCGCCGTGTTCAACTACCGCGCTGATGATTTCGCGACCCAGATTCGGCCACTGACGAACTCGCTGGGCACCGCCGCCCCGCTGATCGCCGCGGGACTCGGTGTCGCGCTCGCGTTCCGAGTCGGTCTGTTCAACATCGGTGCCCGCGGCCAGATGCTCGTCGGCGTGATCTTCGCCGCACTGTTCACCTACAACCTGGGCCTGCCAATGTGGCTGCAGCTGCCGGTGACGCTGATGGCCGGCATCCTCGGCGGTGCGATCTGGGGCGGGATCGTGGGACTCATCAAGGCGCGTACCGGCGCGCACGAAGTCATCCTCACGATCATGTTCAACTACGTGGCGTATTACCTCCTGTTGTGGATGATCCGCACCCCGGGACTGCTGCAGCGACCGGGAACCAACCAGCCGATCTCGGCGGCGACTCCGGAGGCCGCGCAGTTCCCGACCCTGTTCGGTGAAGGGTTCCCACTTCTGGACTGGGGTTTTGTCATCGTCATCGCAGCGACCGTGTTCGTCTGGTGGCTCGTAGAGCGCTCGGCGCTCGGGCTCCGGATGCGGGCCGTGGGAGAGAACCCCCACGCGGCCCGGGCTGCGGGCATCAGCGTGCAACGCATCTATGTCTACGCAATGCTCTTCGCGGGCGGCCTCGCGGGTTTGGCTGCCATGAACCAGATCCAGGGCGCCGTCACGAACGGGTTCACCGCGAACATCGATGCTGGCATCGGCTTCGACGCCATCACCGTCGCACTGCTGGGTCGCAGCCGGGCCTGGGGCACCTTCGCCGCAGGTATCCTGTTCGGCGCCCTGAAGGCAGGATCCTTCTCGATGCAGGCGCAAGGCATCCCCGTGGACATCGTCCTCGTCGTCCAGTCCCTGATCGTGCTGTTCATCGCCGCGCCCCCGCTGCTGCGCGCGATCTTCTTCCTCCCGAAGACGCAGGAGGAGAAGGCCGCCGCAGCCAGAGCCAAGTCCGCGAAGAAGGCGGTGACGGCATGAGCGCGACGCTGCCGAAGAGCCCGGACGCGCTCATGACAGTCCGCGAACGTCATCTCAAGGTGCCGATCGTCCTGGCCATCGCGGCGGCGATGCTGGCACTCCTGTTGCTCGCTCTTCCCCGTGACGGCGTGACCACGTTCGACTTCGGCGGCGCATCGTCGGCGCGCGTCGAGGTGCCCACCGCGGTGACGAGCTGGATCCTCGTCGCGGTGATGGTCGTGCTGACGGCGCTGGCCGCGCTGCGATCCTGGGCGTACCGGACCGTCCCGCTGTGGCTCACGATCCCCTTCGGCGTGCTCGCGATCACCGCCTTTCTTGTTTGGGCCGGAGCCGACGGGCTCGTGCCGCTCACGAGCCTCCTGGTGGGGGCCATCTCGCTCTCGGTGCCGCTCGTGTTCGGCGCGCTCGGCGGTGTCATCGGAGAGCGCGCGGGCGTCGTCAACGTGGCCATCGAGGGCCAGCTGCTACTTGGGGCGTTCTCGGCTGCCGTGCTGTCAAGCCTCACCGGCAGTCCGCTCGTAGGCCTTGTCGGCGCGATGCTCGGCGGGGCGATGGTCGCCTTCGTCCTGGCAGCCTTCGCCATCAAGTACCTCGTCGAGCAAGTCATCGTCGGTGTCGTGCTCAATGTGCTCGTCACGGGAGTCACGGGATTCCTGTTCGGTGCGCTGCTCGTGCCGAACGAGGACCTGCTCAACAGCCCTGAGCGGTTCGCGCCGATCGCGATTCCCCTTCTCAGCGACATCCCGCTCCTCGGGCCGGTCCTGTTCAACCAGACGCTCATCGTGTACCTGATGTACGTCGCGGTCGCTGTCGTGGCCTGGGGGCTGTATCGGACGCGCTGGGGGTTGCGGCTGCGAGCTGTCGGTGAGCATCCGCAGGCGGCCGACACTGTCGGCATCCGTGTGAATCCGACCCGGTTCTGGAACGTCCTGCTCGCGGGGGCCATCGCGGGAATCGGGGGCGCCTACTTCACTCTCGTCTCGGTGCCGCAGTTCGGCAAAGAGATGACCGCGGGCCTGGGCTTCATCGCCCTGGCGGCGGTCATCTTCGGACGCTGGGACCCGGTACGGGCGACGCTCGCGGCGCTGCTGTTCGGGTTCACGACCAACCTCCAAAACTTGCTGACGGTGCTCAAGACCCCGATCCCGGGGGAGTTCATGCTCATGCTGCCCTATTTGGTGACCATCATCGCCGTGGCCGGTTTCGCCGGTCAGGTCAGGGGACCTGCCGCCGCGGGCAAGCCCTACATCAAGAGCTGAGCCTCGGAGGACCCGCATGACAGACATCGATTGGGACAGGCTGCGCACCGAGGCAATCTCGGCCATGCGCCGCGCCTACGCCCCGTACTCGAACTACTCGGTCGGAGCGGCAGCGCTCGTCGATGACGGCAGGACCGTCTCGGGCTGCAACGTCGAGAACGCTTCGTACGGTGTCGGACTGTGCGCTGAATGCGGACTCGTCTCGGCACTGCACATGAGCGGCGGCGGCAGGCTGACTGCCTTCGTGTGCGTCAACGGTGCGGAGGAGATCATCATGCCGTGCGGTCGGTGTCGACAGCTCCTCTACGAGCACTCCGCACCCGGGATGCTGCTGCACACCGTCTCGGGCATCCGCACGATCGATGAAGTGCTCCCGGATGCCTTCGGGCCCCGCGACCTCGAGGAGGTACGCGCATGACCGAGGCGCCGATGGAGCCGTTCGACGCCGTTGACGTCATCCGTATCAAGCGCGACGGAGGCTCCGTTCCCGAACCCGAACTGCGGTGGATGGTCGACGCCTACACCCGCGGATACGTCGCTGACGCGCAGATGGCAGCGTTCGCGATGGCCACGCTCCTCAACGGCATGCAGCGTGACGAGATCCGGGTCATGACCGACGCGATGATCGCCTCGGGGGAGCGGATGAGCTTCGCGGGACTCGGCAAGCCCACCGTCGACAAGCACTCGACGGGCGGGGTGGGTGACAAGATCACGCTGCCGCTCGCGCCACTGGTGGCATCCTTCGGCGTCGCCGTGCCGCAGCTGTCGGGGCGAGGCCTCGGGCACACCGGCGGAACTCTCGACAAGCTCGAGTCCATCCCGGGCTGGCGCGCGGCGCTCTCGAACGAGGAGATGACGGCGCAGCTGCGGGACGTGGGTGCCGTGATCTGCGCCGCCGGATCCGGCCTTGCTCCTGCCGACAAGAAGCTCTATGCGCTGCGCGATGTCACTGGCACCGTCGAGGCCATCCCCCTCATCGCCTCGAGCATCATGTCGAAGAAGATCGCCGAGGGCACTGACTCGCTCGTGCTGGATGTGAAGTTCGGCTCAGGTGCGTTCATGCGCGACGTGGATCGTGCCCGCGAACTCGCACGCACGATGGTGGCGCTGGGCACTGACTCCGGGGTGGCCACGACAGCGCTGCTGACCAACATGGACACGCCGCTCGGCCTTGCGATCGGCAATGCGAACGAGGTCAGGGAATCCGTCGAGGTGCTCGCAGGCGGCGGACCTGCCGACGTCGTGGAGCTCACCCTCGCTCTGGCCCGAGAAATGCTCGCATTGGCGGGCCAGCCGGATGCTGATGTCGAGGCGGCGCTCGCCGATGGACGCGCCATGGACTCGTGGCGCGCGATGATCCTCGCCCAGAGCGGGGACCCGGATGCCGAGCTTCCCGCCCCGCGCGAGACCCACACCGTCACCGCACCTCGCGCTGGGGTTGTGACCCGCATGGAGGCCCTGCCGTTCGGTGTCGCCGCGTGGCGTCTGGGGGCTGGGCGAGCGCGCGCCGAAGATCCCGTCATCCACGCAGCAGGCATCGACCTGCACGTCAAGCCGGGCGATTCGGTGGCCGCCGGTGCGCCGCTGTTCACACTCTCGGCGCAGGATGCGGCGCGCTTCCCTCGTGCACTGGACGCGCTCGAGAACGCGTGGGAGATTGGTGACGCCGAGCTCTCGCGCACACCCATCGTCCTCGAGCGCATCACCGCCTGAGCATCCTTCGTTCTTCCCCGCGCCCGCCATCCCCACACTCAGGAGCCCTCATGTCGATCGATCAGCACGGTGACCACGTCTTGCAGGGGATGTCGATCCGCAAGCTCCCCAAGGTGTCGCTGCACGACCACCTCGACGGCGGTGTGCGGCCGGCGACGATCCTCGAGCTTGCCGACCAGATCGGGCTCGATGTTCCCGAGGACACGGCCGATGATCTTGCCGACTGGATCGCCGAGCGCTCCGATTCGGGTTCGCTCGTCGAGTACCTGAAGACGTTCGATCTCACCGTCGGGGTCATGCAGACCCGCGAGGGACTCACCCGCGTCGCTCGGGAATTCGTCGAGGATCTCGCCGCCGACGGCGTGATCTACGGCGAGGTGCGGTGGGCTCCCGAGCAGCATCTGTCGGGCGGGCTGTCGCTCGAGGAGGCCGTCGAGGCCGTGCAGGACGGCATCGAAGAGGGCGAGGATGCCGCAGAGCAGGCAGGTCACGACATCCGTGTCGGGCAGCTGATCACCGCGATGCGCCACACCGACCGGTCCCTGGAGATCGCGCGGCTGGCCGTTCAGTGGCGTGAGCGCGGCGCCGTCGGGTTCGACATCGCCGGCCCCGAAGACGGATTCCTCCCCTCGCGCCACCGTGAGGCCTTCGACTACCTCGCCAGCGAGTTCTTCCCGGTCACGGTCCACGCGGGTGAGGCTGCCGGCCTGGACTCGATTCGCTCGGCTCTGCTCGATGGGCGGGCACTGCGCCTGGGCCACGGGGTGCGCATCGCGGAAGACCTCGATGTCGTCTCGCGGGCGGGCGACGAGGTGCTGGTGCAGTTCGGCGACCTTGCTCGGTGGGTGCGCGACCGCGAGATCCCACTCGAGCTCTCGCCGAGCTCCAACCTGCAGACCGGAGCGATCGAAAAGTGGGGCGAGGAGCTCGCCGATCACCCCTTCGACCTGCTCTACCAGCTGGGCTTCTCGGTGACGGTGAATGTCGACAACCGCACGATGAGCCGGACATCGCTGACCCGCGAACTCGCCCTGCTCGCTGACGCTTTCGAGTACGACCTCGATGACCTCGAAGTCTTCCAGCTCAACGCTGCGGCAGGCGCCTTCCTGCCGGTCGAAGAGCGTGAGGAACTCATCGAGCTCATCGGCGAGGGCTTCGACCGCTAAGTCGGGCCACGGAGTCGCTAACTCCTCAGGTTTGGCCGCATCGACGGTCGGTAAGGGGCCGGGTGGCGGCATTCCGCGCGGTTCTGCGGAGTTAGCGACAGCGTGAGCGTTGGCGGGGGCGCCGCCGGTCCTGCCGGCGCTGGATGCGGACGGGCGGCGATGGCCATCGGCGCAGCTAACTCCTCAAAACCAGCCATTCAGGCATCCGCGGATCTCGCGAGCCCGCAGAATCCGGTCAGCTTTGCTGAGTTAGCGACGACGAGCACGAACCGGATCACCGCGCTCGATGATCGCGCGAAGCGTCGTCGTCAGCTCATCTCGGTGATGCAGGATGTCTTCCGCGATCGGTCGGATCGTCGTGTATCCGAGAGCCGCGGCCGTCATATCGCGGCGCCGGTCGCGCTTAGCAGCGTCCCAGCCCGAGTGGTGCGCTTCACTGTCGCATTCGATGATCAGCCAACCATCGACGATGAAGTCGACCCGCCCCACCCCGGGAACGCTCTGCTGCACACGGATGTCGCATCCGAGCGTGCGGAGGATGAGCCGCATGAGCGTTTCGGTGCCGGACTCCGCCCGTCGATCGAGGAGCCCGTGGAGTGCTCGGTAACGCAGCGGAAGACGAGTAAATACCTCCCGCAGTTCTGCTTCGTCGACAAGTCCCCGATGCCATGCGCTGTCGAGCGTCGCGATCGCGGACCGCGGGTCCTGGCACCGGCAGGCCTGCGCGAGGGCCTCAACCCAGGGCGCGATGGGGGAACAGCGATGAGCTCCAGTGGCGCGCCAGTGTGCGACGACGTGGTGCGGGCGCGCGGGCAGCCGGCTCGCGCCATTGTCGAGCTGGACGTGGAGCGGCGGGTCGGATGCGACGAAGACGCCTGCCTCGCGGAGCAGAGAGACGCAGTCCAGCCGGCCTCCGAGGCGTGCCGCTTCGGAGA
>MDTD01183042.1_pt1 | contig 10767 bp, 24 predicted proteins | sample 811221 | NCBI WGS metagenome assembly MDTD01 (sample SAMN05326646, study PRJNA326480) | marine metagenome | isolation source: seawater | place: Pacific Ocean: South West | collected 2011
ACGATATACGTTCAGTTTACAATATGCAAGACTATGATAGATTAGTATTGGTTATACCAACTTGGGACTTTGGTGAGTGGCAAGAAGATTGGGAAAACATACTAAAGGATGTTGGCCAGATAGATTGGTCAAATAAAACTGTAGCTCTTGTTGGCTTAGGTGACCAAATAGGGTATAGTGAATACTATCAAGATTGTATGGGTATGATGTATGATATCATTACTCCTCTAGGAGCTAAGACTATTGGTCATACAAGTACTAAAGGATACACTTGGAAAGAAAGTAAAGCAATAAGAGATGGCAAGTTTGTTGGACTTGCTATTGATGAAGATAGTCAGCCTGAGTTAACTATGGGAAGAATCGATAATTGGCTCAAAGAAAATACAAGACACTTAAAGAGGTAGTGTATGCAAGCTAATCTAAAAGAACGTCCAGTTATCAAAGATCGTCCTGAACGAGCTAAAGAAAGAACAATAGCTGAGAGGAAATACTACTACAGTGAGATCTTTCATAGCATACAAGGAGAAGGACATTACACAGGTGTACCTACTGCTTGGATAAGATTCTTTTTGTGTAATTTACAATGTGATGGCTTTGGTCAAGACTTTCCCACTAAACCAGAAACTTATGATCTTCCATTCAAACACTTTGATACATCTACTGTGAATAGAGTAGAAGATCTTCCTGTGTGGGAAAAAGGATGCGATAGTTCTTATACTTGGTCTAAGAAGTTTAAACATCTTATGGGTCAAGCTACAGGTAAAGAACTAGCTCAGAAGATTACTAATATTATGAAGACAGAATCTAATCCAGAAGGTTGGTTTCGTCATCCATTATCTGGTCATCATAATCATTTATGTATCACAGGAGGTGAGCCTTTGATGGGTCATGGCCAGAATGCATTTATTGATATTTACAATGCTCTCAGAGATATAGAAGGTGGACCAATGTTTGAGCATGGTAAGAAGATGAAGCATAAAGCTTCAAGTAACTTACCTTCATCTGTAACATGGGAGACTAATGGTACACAACGACTGACACAAAAGTTTTATGATTTTGTTGGAGGTAACTTATTTCAACCAGAAGCATTCTTTTCTATTTCTCCTAAATTGTGGCATGTATCTGGTGAGAAAAGAGAGAAAGCTATTAGACCTGATATTGTAAAACAATATTGGAATGTATCGAGGAAGGGACAACTAAAGTTTGTTGTTGGACAGACAAAAGAAGAGTGGGAAGAGTTAGACGAAGTTATAAACTTATTCAGAGATGAGGGTATTGGATATCCTGTTTGGATTATGCCTGTTGGAGCTAGAGCAGAAGAACAAGCAGCTACTGCAGGTGATGTGGCCAAGATGGCTTTTGAGAGAGGATACAATGTGTCAGGTCGTATGCATGTGTATCTATTTGGTAATGCGATAGGAACATAATGAAATTTAAAAGTAAGATTTATTTAGAATATGAAGACATCATGTCTATGTGTCATAACATCACATATGATGTTTCGAAGATAAAACCAGATATTATTGTCGGTATAACAAGAGGTGGACTGCTTCCCGCACTTCACCTCTCTCATCATTTGGAACGTCCTATGATGACTATACAATGGCAAACAAGAGATGCAAGTAAGTGTGAACACAATAAAGATCTTCAGTCAATGATAGACAAAGGAAAAACTGTTGTCTTTGTTGACGATATCAATGATACTGGTCGTACGTTTAGTGAGATATCAAAAGCATATCATTGTTCACGTCCTAATGTGCATTTTGTATCACTAGTAAGTAAAACAGAAACTCGATATCCTGCAAACGCAGCATTGAGCTTACATGACGAAAGGTGGATAGTATTTCCATGGGAAAAGGATTAAAGACTTCGGATCGGATCCGAGAAGAATTAAAGAGTAAAGGTATTCGTTATTGGGCTGGAGATAATATCTCAGACGTAGTAACTGATAGTGATAAAGGTGAGTTGATAGATGAACTTACCGAAAAGTTTGAAGGTGTGTTAGATACCTTACTAATTGATAGAGACAATGATCCTAACTCTATGGATACACCTCGTCGATTAGCTAAAATGTATATCAATGAGATTATGGGTGGTCGATATGAGAAGGCACCTAAGGTTACAGCTTTTCCTAATGACGATCCAGACCATAGGTATGGTGGTATCATTGTAACTAGAGCTGAGCTGATCTCTATGTGTTCGCATCATCATCAGCCTGTCAAAGGTGTAGCTTATATTGGACTATTAGCTGGTGTAAGAGTTATTGGATTATCTAAGTATGCTCGTATTGCTCAATGGTGTGCAAGTCGAGGTACATTACAAGAAGAACTTACTATGAGTATAGCTGATGAACTACAGAAGCATACAGGTACTAAGGATCTAGCTGTCTATGTACAAGCTACTCATGGTTGTATGGAACATAGAGGTGTTCTTGCTCATAGTTCACTTACACAAACTACTGAGCTTCGTGGACAATTCTTTAATCCATCAGTTAAGCAAGAGTTCCTTGATTATATAAAAATGCAGCAAGTATTTGCAGGAACTAGAACTTAGAATAATAATAAATAAGGGTTATTGTAAATAATAGAGGTAAAAATGAAACGAGATAGTGTAAATGCATTTCCTCCTATGGCTATAGGAGTAATTATTAAAGAAGGTTGGAAAGGAGTTATGACAGTAGAACACTCCCCACTTCGTCACCTACCCCCACAAGTTGGAATGATGGTCTTTATGATACTTTCAGTTATGTGGAGCGGCATTTTTGCTGTAATAATTAATAACCCATATGTTTTTGGTTGGTCTGCTGGAGCTCATATTCTTATAGGTTGTGGTATATTCATTACAGCTATCATTCATAGAGAAGCAGAGAAATATCCTCCACATTTGAAATATAGTGGAAGAAGTGCTAATGGAGAACATGAATGACATACAATTTTGTAAACACCAATAATGGTGATGCATTCAGTATGTTTTTTGAATCAGATGATAAGAAGAAAGAATGGTTAAAACAATCTCCTAATTTAGTTTGCTTAGGTGTTCAAGAATACACCTTACCAACTCGTCACGTAAGGATGCAAAATAAAGGACGTTTATTTTATAATGACAATTAGAGAATTTGAGTCACCTGCAGAAGAATGCTTAACTATATTAGCAGAAGAGTGTGCAGAACTCATACAAGAGATTATGAAAATGAAACGAAAGAATGTTTTTTATTCTAATGAATTTAATGACGAGGCTTCTGACGTTCTTCTTATGTTACAAATAGCAAGAGATATGGAGCTGTTAGACGAACCTTCAATTCAAAAACGTTTTGAAGTTAAGAGAAAAAAACTCAAAAAATGGTCGAGGTTATTATGAAAAAATTTGGAGTTTATGAAGTTGTTGACGAAAACATGGATGTGGTGTATATTGGTAGCACATCTTTGAAATTAGATTGGTTGGAGAACAACCATAGACAATGGCAAGAGAAAAACTATAGTGGAACAGATTTCCGCAAAGCTCTTGTTGATAAAGGTGAAGAATGGACGTTCCGTTGGGCAGAAAAACCAAGAGATGTAAGTCGTCCATATATTGAAATAGTAGAAGGAGCACTGATTCGTTATGCGAGACCACGTTACAATAGATCCCAATATCCATATGAACGATCCATCCATGAAGGCAGGTATCAAGAAGGTATCTAATGAGATATGGGTTACATGGCAGAAAGAGGGGATACACAAGTATCCAGCTGCACTAGATGATCCTAAACTTGCTACTGGCGATTGGGATGACGTATCTTTTCTGGGTTATCCTCACCGTCATATTTTCCATTTTAGAGTTGGCATTGAGGTGTTTCACGAAGATCGTGATATTGAGTTTATCCAGTTTAGTCGTTGGTGTCAGCGTTTATACGATAACGGTATACTTGAACTCGATTACAGAAGTTGAGAAATGATTGCAGATGACTTAGCTCAACAAATAGCTAATAAATATCCTGGTAGATGTATTATGATAGAAGTATCTGAAGATGGAGAGAATGGTCAGATCTCAAGGTACGATCCCTTATAAATAAAAAGAAACTATACTGGATGGGTACCATGCAATCATTTAAACAGATTTCGGAAGATTATGATACTGCTATTAAGAACCTAAAAAAAGTAAAAAGAGGTTCACAAGTTAGCTTTAATCATGCAAAAACGGGTAAAAAGATTACTGGTACATATCAAGGATTAAAGCGTATGATGGGAAGATCATATGCTCATGTTGAACACCCAAAAGGATCAAAGCATCCTAATATGATTCCTGTTCATCATATACACCAGGCAGGTGTAAAATGAAATCGTTTAAACAGCTAAGAGAAGAACTAGGCGCAGCAGCTACAAAACCTTGTCCTCAATGTGATGGTTCTATGGAAAATCACGAACCTGATTGTCCTAGTAATCCAAAAAAAGGTGACAAAGAAACTGCTGTAACTAATCCCAAAACAGAAAAGGGAAAACCAGAGATGAGTGAACTTTCAATGAGTATGAAAGATATTTCTAAAACTGGTCTTAGTAAAAAAGCTAGTTCTGTTGATAAAGACAAACTTAAAAAAGATCTCGAAAGATTGAGAAAAGGGGTTAAAGAAGAATATCCTCATCCAATGTATGATCCAAAGTCAGGTAAGAAAGTTATGGCTAATTCTCCTGATGATCATAAAAAATATTCAAAGATGGGATATACTCACGACAAACCAAAAATAGATGAAATCTCATCTGACAAACTTGGTGCCTATATGAGAAAGTCAGCAGCAGATGCTGCTAAGCCTGGTGCGTCTGCTCGTCGTCAGGATAAACGAATTGGAGGTCAGTCAATGGCTGATAAGAAGATTCGTAAGAAGATGGGATACAGTTCTACTGCAAAAGTTCCAGCAGGTAAGAATGAAGATGACGCTAGCGCAAGGATGTATAAAGACAATCCAGACATGATGAAGCAACAAGGTCCTGGTGGTTTTAAAAGTCTTGATAAAAAAATGCAAAAGACAATAAAGACCAAAATGAAAAAATTGCCATCTAAGCCTACTAAGGAAGATGTAGATGAAGGTTCTGCTAGAGATCGTATGATGAAAGCTATGGATAAAGCTAGTGGTCGTAATCAAGCAGACAGAGAAGCTGATGCTAAAGCTGCAACAGCTAGAAGAAAAGCTGCGGAAAAAGATCTAGCTTCATTTCGAAAGAAAAATAATTTATAGTTGACAATTTTCACTTTTTGAAGTAGAATATATTAATTATATTATGGAGATATTATGACTGATTTTGCTCACATTACGCCAACGGCGTACTTAGACCTATTTGCATCAGGTCGACCATTTCACTTAACATTAGCACACTTAGTAGAACAAGATGATGAATATGCATCTTGGTATAGTGATCGAGACACTTCTCGGTCTCTAATGCCTTATGTCAATGTAATGGATAATAGTGCTTTTGAAATGTATAAGCAAAGTAGACCAATGTATGATGCTGAGAAGTTAATTCCTATGGCTAAGAAGGTTGGTGCTGATTATGTTGTTATGACAGACTATCCTGGTGAGCCAGCTGAGCTAACACAGAATATGGCTGGTCAGATGGGACCTAAGTTACGTGACGCTGGGTTTGGAACATTCTTTGTACCTCAAAGTGAAGAAGGTAATCTTCAAGAACTTATAGAGTGTTTTGATTGGGCATCTCAATCAGAAGATGTAGATTATATTGGTGTGTCTATTTTAGCTGTTCCTCTTGCATATGGTGTTGAGAGAGATAATAAACTTCAACGGTTCTTATCTCGATGGAAGTTTATGTTTGAGTTAGAGAAGGCTGGTATACTTGATAGGATATTTCACAATAAGAAAAAAATACATTTCTTAGGTATGGTTGATGGTCCTAATGAAATAGAGTTGGTACAGGAATGGTTACCACATATAACATCTTGGGATAGTTCAGCAGCTGTATGGGCTGGTATGTGTCATATTCCTTTTGATCAATCTCCAACAGGATTAATTGATGGTAAGAATGAAATAGAAGTTGACTTTTCTCATAAAGGAGCGGATAATACACAGATACGAATGGCAATGGAGAATTGTCGTTACATAGATAAAATGTTGGAGGAATTGTATTGGCCGAAGTAACTTACAAACGTAATGAAGATAAGATTATAGAAGGTATCAAGGCTTATGTTGATGCTACCTATACTCAACACTATATGGGTTCAAGTAATCGTGATGTTGTAGACGATTGGGAAGATTGTGGGATTGCTAAAGAAGCATTTCAGTCTAACATTATCAAGTATGCTAAACGCTTTGGTAAGAAGGATGGAGACAATCCTAAAGATATTATGAAGATTATTCATTACTGTATCTTCTTACTTAATGAGTTGGATTATCAACGTAATGGGTAAGCATATCAAAACCAAAATGGATTATGAGATGATCAATACCTTTGCAGAAGAACTTGCAAAGATTGATCCAGAAAACCCAAAGCTCAAAGCATATCTTTCTATGGATAACTTTGAGGGATCAGAACTTAGGAAACATCTAAAGAGCTTTCCTTGGTCTGATAAGATACCGGAGTTACACGGTAAATGAGTGAGAATTATTGTACTACAAAAGGTCTTGGTTGGGCATTTCTTATTGTAGCTTTCTTAATATTTGGTGTACCACTTCTACTTGTGGATAATGCCAAGTATTGTAATCAATCAATACTAGTCCCATGTTATCCATGGGTGGAGGCTGAAAAATGAATCTAACAGATGTTGTAATCTTTGTAATCACAATGTGGGGTAAGACTGCAAGTGGAGAATGGACATACATTGGTAATCAATATGTTCATCAAGAACCAATGACATTAACTGAATGTAGTGAATTTATTTCTTCTGAAAATTGGAAAAATTTTGAAGATAATGAATATTATAGAATAGAGTTGAATTGTTATCATGCAGGAACAGATGACACCTAAAGATTCAGCACAAGCTGAAGCTGAAAAAACATTTAATCAATTTATGTTGTGGACTAAAAGAGTTGTATTATACTCAGCTATATTTCTTGGTATTGTAGTCTTTGGTTGCAATGCTGGAGTTGAAACTGGTCCAAACAAAACTGGTTCTCAATACAATGGAGAACAGTATGATCCATACAATTTAAATAAGGATATGTAATGAAAATTGGTATCAACGGTTGGGGTCGTATAGGAAGATGTGCTGCTAGACAAATTATGGATGCTGGTAAAGACACACTTCTTAAAATTAATGGATCAGGAGATGAATTTACAAACACTTGGTTATTAGAACATGATAGTGTTCATGGTAGGTGGAAGAACCACATTTCTGAAATAGTAGAATGGACTAATCAAAGAGACATTTACTTTCTAGATTGGACGGACTGTGATGTTGTGCTTGAGTGTACAGGTTCATATAATGATGGTAGAGTTTGTCAGCAACATTTGTATAATGGAGCAAAGAAAGTTCTGATCAGTGCACCAGCAATAAATGTTGATAAGACAATTGTGTATGGTGTTAATCATAGTTTACTTGATAACAATGATAAGATTGTAAGTGCAGCAAGTTGTACTACAAATTGTCTTGCTCCAATTGTAAATTGTCTCAAAGCTGGATTTGGTATAGAGTCAGCTCAGATGACTACTATACACAGCTACACAGGTGATCAACCAACTATTGATAGAAGACATAAAGATTTATATAGAGCTCGTGCAGCTCTACAAAGTATTATACCAACCAGCACAGGAGCTACTAAAGCTATAGAAGAAATCTTTCCAGAGCTAACAGGAAAGATTGCAGGTAGTGCAGTTAGAGTTCCAACTCCTAACGTCAGTGCAGTAGACTTATCTTTTGTAGCAAAGAGACACGTAACAGTTGACGAAATAAATAATTATGTGTATAATTCTAGTAGAACTGGAGTTATAGATTATGACGAAGGACCTAAGGTAAGTATAGATTTCAATACTACTGAGTCTCCTTGTATCTTTGCTCCACAGCATACAAGAGTTGTAGATAACTTAGTAAGAGTATTCTGTTGGTATGATAATGAATGGGCTTATGCAAGCCAGATGATTAAAACAGCAACACTAATGGGAAAATTAAATGAGTATGAAACACATTATGGGTCCGAACAGTACGAGTTCGCTCTCTAGGGTTCAACCTAAAGATATACAACCTAATGCCGTTGATCTAAGATTAGGAAAAGTATTTCAGATATTAGATAAAGATTTTGTTATTGATGAAGACCAGAAGGTGCATAGAGGTTCTGAAGAATGGCCTATATGGGAAGATGGATATTATCACTTGACTCCTGGTTCATATGAGGTTATAATGGAGAATGAAATAGAGGTTGGCCAAGGTGAAGCTGGTTGGGTTATTACTCGATCTACACTTAACCGAAATGGAGTCTTTCTTACTAGTGGCTTATATGATACTGGTTATGATGGTGTTATGGCTGGTGTAATGCATGTCACATGTGGTAAGATGAAAGTAAAACCTGGTACACGTATTGGTCAATACCTTAACTTCAAAGCTGAAAATTTAAGTTCATATGAGGGTGATTATGGCAAGCATGGAGAACACGATAAAAGATATTCAGGGACAGGAACTTCCAGCCTCTCTTGATTTCTTTCTTAATTACATTGGAATAATGGAGCCAAAAATAGACAAAGGTCATGCACCTGTTGAATGGCCAGAAGAAAAAGAAGACCTAACTAAAGTTAGTATGGGTTGGTTACCATCTTATCCAGGACAGGAGCCACCATTTTGACAGACCCGAATCAACCATATCATAATGAAGGCTTTGGCTGGGCGTTTCTAACTATAGTATTATTTGGAATAATATTACCTATTTTTGTTATGCTAAGTATAGATGATGGCTTTTCTAAATTCGTAAAGATGAGAGGACTAACAGGAGACTGTTGGGAAAACGCTAAACATGAACGAGTTTGTAAAGGTGAAGTAATTTGTAAATTTGGAAGGAACTTTTGTGAAAAAATTAATTAGTTACATACCAGAGTTTTGTTTAAGTCATTGGCTGCTAAGGATTCCTCTTGCTGTAATTTTTATACAACAAGGTATAAGTAAATTTCCTGTAACTGTAGAAGGAGCAGAGTCTTTTGACTTGCCTTATATTGTTTGGTGGTTTGCAGCTTGGGGTGAACTTGCAGCTGGAGTAGGACTTATTGTAAGTGGTATTTTAGGATTGAAATTTTTCAATGATTGGATTCAAGCTAGTGCAGATCTATTAACTAGATTTTGTGGTATCACAATTTGTAGTATTATGACTGGAGTTATATGGGTTGGAGAACCTGCGAGTCTTATGGATGTTATCTTATACGATAACTTGCATGTGTTGTTATGGGTAGGTGGATTGTTCTTTGCACTCAGAGGAGCTAGAACTTGAAGTGGCTAGTAATAATAGTGTTTGCTACTTACAGTGGTGACTTCTATGTGTTCACTAATCCAAAGTTTGATACTAGAGAACAGTGCATGGCTGCGTTGGATGATCCAGACCAACGGTTTAAAATGGTTTTGAAAATAATGGAAGAGTATGGACGACCAATGCCTGTTCGATTTGCCAACTGTCTTGACGAAGAAGAGATAAAAGAAATTTTAGAAGAAACTGGTTCTCTCAATACTGATAGAAAAGTATGACGGGGAGAGCTGAACTCTCCCCTAACTCATGTTACTTGTTGTTCCAGATTGCCCAAAGAACCCAAACGGCTAATAAGCCCATGATTCCTTGATTACCTAGACCGGCTAATATAGCAGATACGTTATCGACAACGCTTAAACCTGCGGGCATAAAAGGCATGCTACCAAGACCTAAGATCTCAGCTACAATAGCCAAAGCTGCTAAGCTGATTCCAACATTAGCTAATCCGTTGGCCCAACCTTTTACTGTGTTAAGAACTTCCATAGAAATCCTCCTTCGTTTGTTAAAAAAAACATAATGTATAAGAGGTATTTATCTATTTGTGGACTTTACCACAACCCTCTATCTATTCCAACGAGCCAAGCAACTCCTCCTATCAATAATAGTAAGGCAGCAGACATTCCAACAATCATAAGCCATTCAAAGAATCTAGCTCTTGCTTCTTCTTGTGCATATATTGCTTTTTGTCTCTTAACTCTTATGTCACGTTCTGTCTGCAACAGCTCCTGCCATGCGGATGGTCCACGTGTCATTGAAATTATGTTTTTTAATTCTTCGCGCATATCTTCTGCTTTTTTCTTTGCCATGAAAATGTTCATAGCTTCTTCCTCAACAGAACCTGCAGCAAAGAGTTTTTTAAATAAGGGTGGCTTCTTGTTATATTCTTCAGCTTTTTTAATATCAGATACTGCACCCATCCAACGACCTAAATCACCAGCCATGGATTCGACATCCCGACCCACTGAAAAGCCTTTCTTGATGACATTAAATGCGGCAGACGCAGTAGCAATTGCTGTGACTGGATCGATCACTTTTTTATCCTTTTGTTAACTACTTTTAAAATAGAATAATAAAAAGATCAATTCATCTAACCTTATTTATATATAATACATGTTGACTTGATAAGCATTTTATGGTAAGCTGTTAACAGTAATTATAGGAGGATGCTATGTCAAATCAACGAGCTGGAAAAACACACAGAGCTGCGCTTGGAGATGGTTCAAGTGATATGAAGTTACGTAACTTCTTTCGTACTGCTGCTAGTCTTATGGAAGACGAGTCTGATGCTCAGTTTTACTTTGAGCAGATTGTTGACCATATCAATGGTGGTGGTTCTATTA
>MDTD01074887.1_pt1 | contig 10766 bp, 8 predicted proteins | sample 811221 | NCBI WGS metagenome assembly MDTD01 (sample SAMN05326646, study PRJNA326480) | marine metagenome | isolation source: seawater | place: Pacific Ocean: South West | collected 2011
AAGGCGACCCGGAAGTGCGTGCCGTCATGGCAGAGTTCCGGCCGTTGGTTGAGCAGGGGCTGGCTTATCTGAAGGCAGGAGACATCGCTGGACTGCGAGCCTGCGTGGATCGCAACTTTGATCTGCGGGCGCAGGTCTTCCCGATCGGCAAGCGCGACCGCCGCGCGATCGAGCGCGCGCGCAGCCTGGGCGTGGCCGCGAAGTTCTGCGGTTCGGGCGGCGCGATCCTGGCGGTGCACGAAGACGAGGCGCTGCTCGACGAACTTTGTCTTCAGGTGGTGGGCGATGGCTTTGAAGGCATCCGCCCCCAGATCACGGAGGTCGTGGCATGAAGCTCTGTCTGCTCGCGGCCGGTTTCGCCAAGCGGATGTATCCGCTCACGCGCGACCGCGCCAAACCGCTGCTTGAGGTGGGCGGCGCGCCCATGCTGACCCGGCTGCTCGAGCAGGCGCGGGGGACCGGTGCGATCGATCACACCGCGGCCATCCTGGCCTCCCGCTTCGCTAACGAGTTTGAGGCCTGGAACGCAGCGCTCGACGAGCCCGTCGAGTTGCTGCCCAACGGCGCCACGGTCGACAGCGAGGCGCGCGGCGCGGTCGCCGACCTGGCCATGCTCCTGGAGCAGTGCTTCCCGGACGGATCGGAGGACGGCTACCTCGTGCTGGCGGGGGACAATCTGCTGCGCTTCGACCTGGCCGAGCCGCTCGCGATGTTCCGCGAGCGCCCGAGCGCTCCCTTGCTGCTCGTGCGCAGCGTGCCGGTGCCGATTCCGCCCGGGAAGTACTCTGAGGTCGTGGTCGATCCCGCGAGCTGCGAGGTCACTTCCTTCCGCGAGAAGCCGACCGACCCGGAGTCTCCGTGGTCGGCCATCGGCGTCTACTTCCTGCCGCCGGACCTCCCCGAGCTGCTCGACGCCTACCTCGCCGCCGGCGGCGAGGCCGACGCACCGGGGCACTTCTTGGTCTGGCTGACGAAGGTGCGGCGCTGCTACGCCTGGGGCGTGCCGGACGAGGGCTGGTTCGACGTCGGCAGCCTGGAAGGCCTCGAGGAAGCGCGCGCGCTTGCTGCGGCCTGGCAGTCTCGTGCGTGAGCAGCTGCTCGCCGATCTGAACGTCTAGTTCGTTCGCGTGCGCGCCCAGCGCGGCATCAAGCCCGGCCCCAGCGGGTAGTGCACACCGGTTTCGAGGCGCACCAGGTGGATGGTCCGCTTCCAGTCGGCCTCGATCACGCACAGCGCAACCCAGCCGGCGTGGACGCGGAACTCTTCGACCTTGCGTTGGCCGAGGAAGGCGAAGGCGCCGCTCGCCTCGGCCAGTCCGGCTGGCGCAGGGGGAGTCTGCTGGGTGACAGCGCCCAGCCGCTTCTCGCTGCGGTCGCGCAGATCGATCTGCCAGCGCCCCGGCGTCATCCTGCCGGGGGTGCCGCCGCCGACCCGGCCGAGGTCGAGCTCGAGCGTCGTATCGTCGATCCAGCGCAGACCGGTGGGCATGGTCTGACCGAGGTCTGACGCATCGAGCAGCGGGACGACCGACCCATCTTCATGATCGACCAGGACGAGCTGGCTGGAACTTGCGACCGCATGCAGGCTGCTGTCCGGCGCGGCGGCGTGGTAGCGGCCAGATGCTTCCCAGCGCGACAAGCCGTCGTCGCGGCTGACGGTGTGCAGCGGCGTCCCGACGTTCGGCGCCGAGCGCGCGCGAAGGACTGGCGCGTTGAAGGCCCAGCCGCCGTCGGCGAGCGCGACCAGTTCAGTTGGGTCGTGCGCGTCAAAGGAATAGAGCAGCGGCTGCGCCAAGCGTGCGGGGCTGGCGTCACCCGGGCGCAGCTCGAACAGGCTGCGGCTGACCAGCGGGTAGTCCTCGTTCTCGCGCAGCCAGGCCAAGGCGGCAGGGAGTTCAGGGATCAGCGGGCGCTCGCACTCCGCGCGCACCCAGGGGTCGAGCGCCTTGAGCCAGGCCAGCTTGCCCGCGCTGCTGATGTGCAGCGCGTCGCCCGCCATGCGATCGTTCGGCAGCCCCTGATCGTCCAGGAACAGCCCGCGCAGGTCGAGGTAACGCACCTGCGGGTGGCCGCCCAGCAGCGCCGATTCCGTGTCGGCGCCGACCCCACGAACCAGCTCGTGGACCCGATCGACCTTGCGCCGCAGCGCGCTGTCGGCGGTGCGCCCGGCGGGGAAGGGGCCGCAGACCAGAATGGTGGCGTGCGGCTGCGTGCGGACCAGATCCTCGACCACCGCGTGGATGCCGGCGGCGGTGTCTTCCGGCGAGTGCTGGGCCGCATTCAGATTGTTGATGCCGATTTGCAGCACGATCACCCGCGGGCTCCACCAGCGCAGCGCGCCCTGGCGGATCCGATAGCGCAGGTGTTCGGTGCGGTCGCCGCTCAGGCCCAGGCTGACCGCGCTCTGGGCCGCGATGGCCATCGCCCGGTTGCCATCCCCGGTCAGCCCTTGAGTGATCGAGTCGCCAAAGAAGACCACCTGCGGCGAAGGGATGGTCGAGAACGGCAGCTCGCGCAGCCGCTCGAAGGCCTCCCACCAGACCCCATTCCAACCGGCGCCCGCGCGGTATTCGGCGGACGGCACCGGGTTGATGCTGGGGCGCGGATCGAAGGCCAGGCCAAGGTGGGGGGCGAGGCTGCGCTGCACGTGGGCGGCGATCGCCTCCTGGCCGAAGGGGTTCGGGTGCACCCCGTCGGTGGTCTGTCCGCGGCGCAGCACGCCTTCGAGCGAGAGATACTCCACGCCCGCGGTCGCCTCTGCGAAGGCGCGGGTCCGTTGCTGCAGCACGGCGATCCGCGGCGCGCGCGCCTCCAGGTTCTGACGTCGCGCCTCGCTGAGCCCGGCCTGATCCGGGAACATCGGCGGCGGCCCCATCAGCCAGACCGTGGCCTGGGGGCGGGCGCGTCGCGCTTCGTTCACCAGGGTCTGCAGGTCGTCTTCCCAGGCATTCGCCTTGGCCCAGTTGCCGCGGCCCTCCTGGACCGTGTCATGGGTGCCGAGCAGGACCACGAGGTGATCAAAGCCCGACTCCATCGCCCGTTGGTAGGCCTCGGTCTGGTGAATCGGGCGGTCGCCCTGGCGCAGCAGCGTGGCGCCGCCGACGCCGCAGTTCAGGACCCGGTGCTGCTCCCACTGCACTTCGGCATTCAGCCGCGCCGAGAGCTGTTCGGGGAAGCCGAGGCGCCGCGGATGCGCAAGCGTGGCCCCGGCGGTGATCGAGTCGCCGAGGCAGGCGATCCGCCAGATCCGCTGCGCGGGCGCGGCTTCGGCGGCGGGGGCAGCGTCAAAATCCTGCCACACCGGTGCTGAGCCGGGGCTCAACAGGGTGCTGGCGGCAAGCAGGGCCGGGAGAAGCATGCCCCAACATAGCCCGCGCTAGCATGGGAGCATGTCTTCCCGCTTTGCCATTCTCGTCGCGGTCGCCGCGCTGGTCGCTTCGCCGCTCCTCTCCACGGCCTGGCAGGAGGCCGAGGCCAACAATCCGCAGCTGGTTCCGATGTACGACTATGGCACGGTCTACGTGTCTCGCGTGGATCGCGGGGATGGGATCCACGTCACCTTCGGTCTCGAGCTAGGCCCGAACCAGTCTTGGCACTTCCGCGTGCAAGGGCGCATCGCCCGCCTGGTCGCGGCGGCTCACGAAACGACCTGGGAGCCCGAGCTTCTGAGCGCCGATGGCGACGCCTTCGCCAACGCGATGCTCAATGATCTGAAGGAGCACCCGGAGCTGCTCACCAACATCGCCGTCGGTCTGCACGAGCTCGGCAGTTATGGCTGGGAGGTCTTTCAGGTCGACAACCACAGCTATCTGTCGACCGGCACGCGCAGCGTCTACCACGTGCGCCGCATGGAGATGCGGCCGCCGCTCGAAAGCACCTCGCAGCGCTAGCGCACCGCGAGTTCCTGGCCGGCGTTGACGTTCGAGCCGGGGATCGGGTCGAGGCCGAGCAGGCCCAGGGCCAGGTTGCCGGCGTCGAGGTTGCGCACCGGCGGCGGCCAGGCCTCCAAGCCGGGAGCCTGGAAGGACGGATCCTGGCGGCCGTTCGGGTTGAGGGCATAGAGATCGCCGCGCGCCTGGCCGTCGCTGGTCCAGACGACGAAGGGGATCATGTAGTTGACCCACTGCAGCCCCTGGCCGTGGTGGTTGAGGTAAGGCACGCCGCCGCCGTGATCGGCCGTGAGCACGATCGCGGTGCTGGCAGCCAGCTCGGGCTGCGCATCGATCACCGCCAGCAGCTCGCCCAGCTTGGCGTCCACCGCGGCGAGCGTCTGCAGGTAGGGGCTGTCCTTGGTCATGTTCCAGCCGTCGGCGTGGCCCCGCGTGTCCATATCGTGGATGTGGACGAAGATCAGATCGCGCTGATCCTTGTGCTCGACCAGATAGCTGTGCAGCTGCTCGAGCACCGGCTCGGTCTCCTTGTGCTGCATCACGAAGGGCGCGATGGCCGGATCGTTCTCGTCGTCGTTCCAGGTCCAGTCGAAGAGCCGGAACTTCTTCTTGGTCGCGAACACGGCCGCGCCGACGCCGGCCTGCTTCGCCTGACGGAAGGCGTTGTCGACCTCGGCGCCCAGGTGCTCCTCGACGTGGTCGCCCTCCTTCGGGTCATTGGAGCTCCAGCCGTGCCCGCTGGGGCCCTTCGAGGTCCTGCTGGTCACCATGCCGATGTGGTTCGGCATCGTGACGGTGAAGTCCGGGTCGGTCCGGGCGTTGAGGGTGTGCGCGCCCTCCAGCAGCCGCTGGAAGTGGGGGATGAGTTCGGGCTTGATGGCCGTCAGCGCGTCGCTGCGTAGGCCATCGATCGAGATGATCAGGACGTCCTGGTACCGCGGCAGGTCGGCTTTGCCCACTTGGACCTCGGCGTGCTGGTCGGATGCATCCGGACCGCAGGCGCTCAGGGCCAGAAGTGGGGGCAGGAGGGCGGCGAGCAGGTGGCGGCTGGCCATGGGCGGGATTGTCGCCGCAATCCGCCCCGGGATAAATGGATTTTGCGCGAAGCCGACACGCGGCTGCTGACGGATTCCTTCCAAGAAGCTGCTTGCGCTTTGCGAGCGCCTCGCTATTGTTATTGCGACGCAGTATCACTAAAGCTGTGTGTTCAGGATGATCTCTCTCCCGCTCCTCGCCACCCTCCTCGCTGCTTGCCCGACTGAAACCCCCTCCCACGCGCCGGAGCAGGACCGCGCGGCGATTCGGGCCATGGCGGGGGACTATCAGGTCCAGTTTCGCTTCGAGGAAACCGCTGCCTGCGTCGAGGGCTACCAGCTCCGGCCGGTCTACCTCGCCGACGCCACCGAGTCCGTGCGCGTGATCGAGGATCGGGGCGACTTCATTAGCCTGCAGCACATCCTGGTGCTCGACGGGGGCTTCCATGGCCCGCCGAAGATCATCAAGCACTGGCGCCAGGACTGGACCTGGCAGGACACCGAGCTGCTTGAGTTTCGTGGCCGCGAGCGCTTCGTGCACCGCAAGCTGACCCCGGCGCAGGTCGCCGGAACCTGGACCCAAGCGGTCTACCAGACCAGCGATCAGCCGCGCTATGAGTCGTACGGGCGCTGGTCCCATATCGGCACGACTTCAAGCTGGGTATCCGAAGAGACCTGGCGCCCGCTGCCGCGCCGCGAAGCGACCAAGCGCGATGATTACCAAGTGGTCCTGTGCCGCAACATCCATACGATCACCGCGCAGGGCTGGATCCACGAGCAGGAGAACCGCAAACTCGTCCTGGACGATGCGGGGAGGCCGCAGCGGGTGCTGGTGCTGGAGCACGGCATCAACACCTACGTGCACACGGACTCCGAGGCCGCCTTGGTCGATTTCTCGGAGGCCGATCGCTACTGGGCGGCAACCGCCGAGTACTGGGCTGAAGTGCGGAAGGCCTGGCGGGACGAGATCCAGGCAGCCCCGGCGATGCAGCTTGCGGCGCGCGTGGATGGGGTCTGGCTGGCGCGCAGCATCTTGAAACACGCCGACGAGCTCTACCGCCCGGAGTCGGGCGAGCTGGACGAGACGGTGACGGCCCAGCCGGCGTCGGCCGAGGCCAACTCAACTCCGATTGACCGCGCCCGTGCGGAGATCGCGCGGGCGGTCCAGCCGGTTCGCGACTAAGGCAGCCGCGTCGTCACGAACTGGCAGCGCAGCGCGCCATTCCGGAGCTCGCGCGCCTTCCATTCCTGCAGGCCGAGGGCGTGCGCGAGGCGCTTGTCGCCTAGTAGCAGCGCAAGCGAGTAGCCCGAGCATCGCTCGCGCAGCATGCGGCCGAAGGCGCGGTGGAGCTCCTCGACCTCCTCGGTATCGCCGACCCGCACGCCGTAGGGGAGGTTGCTGAGAACCAGCGCCCCCCAGCCCTCGCGCCACGGAAACTCAAGCGCGTCCCCGGCCTCGGCATGCAGGCAGCGTTCGAGCTGGTCCGCGGTCGGCGCGCCCGCGACTTCGAGCTGGGCGAGCGCCTCAAAGTTGCGACGCAGGCCACGCAGGTGACCCGCTTCCAGATCGCGCGCGTGCAGGCGCAGCTTGCTCGGCCAGCGCATGCGCGCGGCGATCGACTCGTGCAGCTTGCGATAGGGGGCAGGCCTGTGGTTGGGCCAGCGCTCGAAGCCGAAGCTGCGGAACAGGCCGGGCGCGATGTCGGCAGCGAGCAGCGCGGCCTCGACCAGCAGCGTGCCGGAGCCGGCGAAGGGATCGACTACCGGGGCGCGGCGGTTCCAGTCGGCTTCCAGCACCATCGCCGCGGCCAGGCATTCGCCGAGCGGTGCGACCCCCTGATAGTCGCGCCAGCCGCGCTTGTGCAGCGAGTCGCCCGAGGTGTCCACGGAGATCGTGGCGCGATCCTTGGAGAGGTGGACGTGCACGCGCAGGTCGGCGTCTTCCTTGGCGACGCTGGGTCGACGCCGCGTCGCCTTGCGAAACCAGTCGGCGATCGCGTCCTTGGTGCGCTGCGCGACAAACTGCGAATGCGTCAGCGTCGAATCGCGAACCTGTGCGTCGACGAAGAAGCTGCCATCCGGCTCGACGTAGGGCGACCAGTCGATCGCTCGGGCCTGCTTGTAGAGCTCGTCATCATTGTCACAGGGAAAGCGCGCCAGCCGCTGCAGCACCCGCACCGCGGTGCGCAGCTCGAGGTTGGCGCGCCAGGCATCCTCGACCGTTCCCGTGAAGCGGACGCCGCCGACCTGCTGCTCGGCGCGCGGCAGCTTCAGCGCCTTGACCTCGCCGAACAGAATCGGCTCCAGCCCCGGCGCGCACGGAATGAAGTACTCGTGTCGCAAGGGGGAGAGGATAGCGGCCGGCTAGTCCGCCTGCGGCGCTTCTCGCACGATGCGATAGATCCGGGAGCCCTCACTGCTTGCGAGCGCGAGGTGTTCGAGGTCCGGAGAAACGACCCAGGGAAATCCCACCACGATCTCGAGTGAGCGGCGCGCTGAGAGTGTCGCGGCATCCCAAAGCTCAAGCTGGGCCAGAGGGGTCATGGGGTGCACGGCGAGAAGGGTCGCGTCGTCAAGGAAGATCAACTCGGGGGCAACCGCGGGCCGCGGCTCCGAGCGGAGGATCTCGAGAGTTCTCAAGTCGAGCTCGATGATGCGTGGCGAATAGCTGGCTCGATCGGCGTAGTACGGCGAGATCGACGCGATCAATCTCTCCCCGTTCGGGCTGAGCAGAAGGGAACGAGGCCGCCCTTCCAGCTGCTGCCAGCTTCGCTGCTGAACCAGATTTCCTTCCAGATCGAATACGACGATCCCACCCGATTCGCCATGAGCGCCACCGATCCACGCGCACATCAGACGGTTTGGGTTCTCAAGCCAGATCACGTCCTGGACCGGGCGGACAAAGAGCTCCTCCAGCACATTCCAGGAGTGGGGCGGCTGAGTCGCGAGCAGCAGGCCACCTTCTGGCCGGAACACCTCGTCGTTCTCGACGACCCGGAGGCCCGACAGACCGTCGTGGATCAGCAGCTGCTGGCCATCGGAAGACAGATGCAGGGCTCCGCAACGCACGTGCTGATAGCGTCCCAGCTTGCTCCGTTCTTCGCCGTTCTTGTCAACGACGGAGATCCCATCATCTCCGGCAAGCAGGAAAGGCCCCAGCGCGGGATGCCCGGTCGCGATGGTCCCCGAGCTCTTCCAGAGCTGGGCGTCGACGGATCCGCCGGCCTGCTGGAGTTGTTCCAGGGAAGCGCTCCCTACGTCCCGATAGGTGCTGAGCGCAATGGATGATCCATCCGACGACCAGGAGAGACCAGTAGGAGCTTCCTCCGCTCGGACCGTGCCCAGATACTCCAGGTCGATGGCTCTGCCTAAGGCGAGCGCCGGTTTGTTTCCTTCGGGCGCGTGGCAGGAGATCATGCCCACGAGCAGGGCGCAGCAGACGAGCCGGGTCATTTCCGGGTGAGGTGATACAGCAAGATCTGACCGTCCACGCTCACCGCCAGCTTGCGGCGGTCGGGAGATAGGGCGAGGCTCGCGGCGGAGGGGGCGTCGAGTTCGGCGAGCAATTCGAGCGTCTCGGCGTCCCAGATTTCCAGGCGCGCGCCTTCATGCCGCGGCGCGGCGAGCAGGGTTTCCTCGTCGAGGAAGAAGAGCGCGTGCGCGGTGGCCGGGTCGCGCAGGACGCGGCGGGTGGCGAGGGTCTCGGGGTCGAGCTCGTGGATGGCGAGGCCCAGCGAACCGGCGCCGACCAGCGCGGGCATGAACGCGATCAGCAGCCGCGAGCCATCGGGGCTGAGCGCCATCGCCTGGGGCGTCGCGCCCTCGCGCCACACGGCACGCCGCGTCAGGCTCGTGCCCTGCGCATCAAACAGCTCGATCGCGCCGGTCTCGCCGTGGACCCCGCCGATCGAAATCGTGGTCAGGCGCGAGCCATCGGCGGACCAGGCGCCGCGCACCCAGTTTTCGCTGCGCAGCGAGCTCAACTCGCGGGCGGGGAGATCGGCATCGACTTCGAGCAGCGCGCTGCCGCGCAGGCGGAGCGGATAGATCCCTCCCGCGGCAAAGACCCGGCTGCCGTCCGGCGAGGGCAGCACGATGCCTTGGCTGCCGCCGGGCGGCATGCCCTCGATCCGCCGCACCAGCTCGAGATCGCGGCCGCGCAGCACAGCCAGGCCGTCGGCGTCGCGGACCAGGAAGGTGTCGCCGCCGAAGCCGGGGCCCAGATCCATGGCGCGGTCCAGCGTGCGCAGGCCCGATTCACCTTGCTGCCAGAAGCCGGTCCAGGACTGCGTTTGCACGCCCAAGGTCGTGCCCTGGACCGACCAGCAGAGCCGCGCCCCTTGCGCGGCCCCGGACTCGATCGATCCCGCTGCGACGAGACGCCAGGGCGTCGCCGCCGCATCATCCTGCGCCGCAGGCTGAGGCGCGGCGCAAGCCGAGGCGAGGAGCGCGAGGCCGAGGAGGGGACGCCAACTGGGCATCCCGTTATTCTCGCTGGTCCCGCATCGGGTGCCATGCTGATTGCTCTCGCTTCTCTCTGCTTTCCGCTCGCGTCAGCGCCGTGGGCCGCGCTTTCTGTTCCGATTCAGGAACCGGAACCAAGCGCGCGGCCGGAGATCAGCGGGATCTACCCGCACCTGGCGATGTTCAACCAGGAGAACGAATGCGGGACCGGCGCGGTCGTGCCTTGGGCGGGGAGCCTGTGGGTGATCACCTACGCGCCGCACAAGCCGCGCGGATCCAGCGACAAGCTGTACCAGCTCACGCCGGCGCTGGAGCAGATCGTCCGAGAAGAGAGCGTCGGCGGGACGCCGGCGAATCGCATGATTCACCCGGAGTCGCAGCAGCTCTTCATCGGGCCCTACGTGATCGACGCCGCAGGCAAGGTGCGAGTGATTCCGTACAGCGAAATGCTGGGGCGGCCCACCGGCACGGCGCGCCATCTGACCGACCCAGCCGGCAAGGTCTACACGGCGACGATGGAGGAAGGTCTGTACGAGATCGACGTCGAGACGCTCGAAGTCACCGAGCTGTTCGCCGACACCCAAAGCGAAGGCGGCGGCCTGCTCGCGAACCTGCCGGGCTATCACGGCAAGGGGCTCTATTCTGGGCAGGGTCGGCTGATCTACTCGAACAACGGCGAGTACGGAAACGCGGCGATGACCGATCCGACGACGCCCAGCGGCGTGCTGGCGCAGTGGAAGGGCATCGACCCGGAAACCGGCCAGCTGAAGCCCTGGGAGCTGGTGCGGCGCAATCAGTTCACCGAGGTGACCGGGCCAGGCGGCATCCTCGGCTCCGATCCCGCGGCCCCGGTCTGGGCGCTGGGCTGGGACAACAAGTCGGTGCTGCTTCAGGTGCTCGATCAGGGGGAATGGCGCAGCTACCGGCTGCCGAAGGGCAGTCATGCCTATGACGGCGCGCACGGCTGGAACACCGAATGGCCGCGCATCCGCGAGATCGGCACCGGCGCGGCGCTGCTGGCGACGATGCACGGCACCTTCTGGTCCTTCCCGCGCGGCTTCGCGCACGGGCAGACCGCCGGCATCCGGCCGCACGCCAACTACCTGAAGATCGTCGGCGACTTCGCTCGCTGGGGCGAGTGGATCGTGTTCGGCTGCGACGACGCGGCGAAGAGCGAGTTTCTCAACAAGCGGCGCGCCAAGGGTGAGATCGCGGGGCCGGGAGAGTCGCAGTCGAATCTGTGGTTCGTGAAGCCGGATCAGCTGGGCAGCCTGGGGCCGGCGCTGGGCCGGGGCGCGGTCTGGCTGCGCGAGGCGGTGCCGGCGGGCGCGGCCTCGGACCCCTTCCTGGCGGCGGGCTATGCGCACCGGGGGCTGCA
>MDTD01098625.1_pt1 | contig 10766 bp, 6 predicted proteins | sample 811221 | NCBI WGS metagenome assembly MDTD01 (sample SAMN05326646, study PRJNA326480) | marine metagenome | isolation source: seawater | place: Pacific Ocean: South West | collected 2011
AAAATATATATTTTTCTGATTGTGGCTATGACGGTATGTGCCCAGATCATCCTTCTTATCCTGGTGAAGACGAGGGTGAGTTTGATAATATTTTTAACTGCGAACCTTTTGATTGTGGGGAGGATGGTGTATGTCATCCAGAAAAATTTTATAGTTTTTTCGATATTAAGCCTCCTAAAAATTATAACTATCTTGGAGAAGATGAGGGTGAGGGAGATTTTTCAAGATTAGAGTATGATTATATATATGAAGAGTGGAGAAATATTTTTTCAGATGAAGAATATAGTTGCAACCAAAATAATGTGTGTAGTTTTTCAAATTTTGATTTTGTGAATAACTATAATACAGAATTTGAAGAGTTTGATTGCGAACCCTTTAATTACTCAAGAATTAATGGAGAGCTTTCTATAATTAATGATCCTATTTATGGAAATACATTGTTATCTGAAACTGGACAAGTAGGTGGAATAATCTATACCCTAGATGGTAGAGTTAAAAATATGTCCGAAAGAACTATTTTTTACAATGAGTTAGATAACATTATCCGAAAGCAAAAAAATGACTATAATTGGGAGTGGCACGATGGGGGGATACCTGTACTGAGAACTAGATATATTGAGCTGGTTAATAAAGAACGATCTACATTCATACCACTTGCGTTTCTAGTAGTTACATTAATCCTATTTTTTGTTTTTAGGGATTTTAGAAGTATTGTTCTGCCGATATTTACTATAAGCTTAACGTTAGTTTGGGTGTCGGCTTTAATGGCTTATTTAAATATATCAATAAATATAATATCCTATCTTACTTACAATCTACTAATGATAATTGGATGTTCGAATGCAATTCATATTCAAATGAAATATAACGAAGGTTTATATTCAAAAAAAAATAACGTTAATGCTTTAAGAAATGTAATAAGTTCAATGGGAGGTGCGTTATTTTTAACTAGCTTTACAACTTCAATCGGTTTTTTTTCACTCTGTATGACAAACATTAAACTCACTAAAGAATTTGGTATGATTTTAGGAATTGGTGTTTTTATTATGTTTGTTATGATGATAACTGTATTGCCGTTATTACTTTTACTTACAAAATTACCTAATAGAAAAAATACTATTCGCCTTGTTAAAGGTGGTAGTTTTAAGTTTGTTACTTGGGTATATGAATTAGTAACAAAACAAACTAAATTAATCGCTTTTTCCTCAATCATTATTTTTATTATCGTCGCAGTTGGTGTATTTAGAATAGACTACAACGTGTCAGTCATAGATGATTTAAAACCATCAAATCAAATTTACCAGGATATAGAGGCTATAGAAGGAAATATGGGAGGTGTTTTTCCAATTGAGATACTTCTAGAATTCAATAATCCGATCACAATCAGAAAAAATGAAGATGATTTTACGAAAACCAAAGAAACTTTTGATACTCAAGGCTTAAATGACGAAGAGATATTATTAAGAGTTGATAATTCTCTTGACAGAGATAACCTTGTTTTAATAAATAGTATAAATGAATTTAAAAAAGAGATCATGAAAATTGATAAAATCAGTAGTATTATTAGTTTCACTGACTTACTTCCTCGATTATTGTCTTCGAACCCATTTGGAAAGTATGCTGATTTCAATCTTTCAACAAATCTTGAATTTAATAAAAATCATTCAACTGACTATTTATACGAATTTAATCAAATAATGAATAGTAGTAGCGCAAGTATGTTAATTGAGAGCACAAGAACATTTATAACGAATGATTTTAAAACTGTCAGATTTTCAGGTAGAATGTTAAATATAAAAGCGCAAGAGGCAAAAAACATTAAAAATAAAATTAACTTACTAGCAAGAAAATATTTTGGCAATAATGCAAGTGTCTCAACAACAGGTAGTACATTTTTAGCCCTCAAGACTGCAGATCATCTTGTTTATAATCTTACAAATAGTTTTGGTCTAGCTTTCCTGATTATTTTCCTGTCAATGGTTGTTTTATTTAAATCATTAAGACTTTCATTGATAGCAGTTTTACCAAATGTGATTCCGTTAATGCTTGCTGCGGCAGTTATGGGTTATCAAGATATTAAGTTAAGACCTACTACAGCAATGACTTTTGCAATAGCTCTTGGAATTGCAGTAGATGACACAATTCATTTTCTAGCTAGGTTCAGGCAAGAATATTTTAAAAATAATAATCTTAAGCTTTCAATAAAAAATACTCTTTTCACTACAGGTAAGGCTATAATAAGCACAACCATGGTTCTATCTTTGGGTTTTGCAGTTTTATACTTTTCAGAATTGATGCCAAATCATGAATTTGGGATACTCGCAACCATTATACTTATCGTTGCACTAATTGGTTCAATAGTTTTACTTCCAGCTTTGTTGATATTGTTTGAACCAAAAATTAAATTACCAGAAACAAAATGAAGACGTTTGCCAATAAGATATTCTTTGATAAGGACATATCAATAGAACCAATCAAAAATAAAAAAATTGGCATTATAGGATATGGCAATCAAGCAAGAGCGCAAGCTTTGAATCTAAAAGATTCTAAATTAAAAGTTCAAGTTGGGTTAAGGAGAGGAAGTAAAAGTTTGAAAATTGCCAAGAAAGATTCCATTCCCTCAACAAGCATTTTAGAAATTTTTAATAATTGTGATATTATATGTTTGCTTATTCCTGATAATCAAATTAGAAATCTAATTGAAAAGTATAGATTGTACATATCGAATGAGCATATCTTACTTGTATCTCACGGATATACTTTTGTTTACGAGGATACTTTAGTACCTGATAACGATAATGTTATTATGGTCGCTCCAAGTGGAGGTGGTCATATAGTAAGGTCTGAGTTTAAAAAAGGTTTTGGAGTACCTGCTTTGGTTGCGTGCTATCAATCTGAAAAACATTTTCCTATAGCATTAGCTTATGCAAAAGCATTAGGATCTTCAAAAGCGGCAGTTTTCAAATCTACATTTAAAGAAGAAACCGAAACCGATTTATTTGCAGAGCAAGTAATTCTAACTGGAAGTATTCCTTTGTTAATAATAGAATCATATAAAGTATTACTTGAAGAAGGTTATGATCCCATTGTTTCATGGTTTGTATGTTTTTATGAAACGAAAACAATAATTGACTTAATATTCAAAAAAGGTTTGAATGATTTTTATGATTCAGTAAGCAACACTGCAAGATATGGAGGTCTCAGTAAAGGATCTTACTTGATTGATAAAAATTTCCAAACCAAAATAAAGAAAGTTATAGCTGATATCAAAAGCAAAAGTTTCCACAAAGAATTAGTCAGTGCGCTTAAAGAAGACGATGGAAACCAACTAAAGAAAAAAATATTAAATTCTAAGGATTTTAACTACTTAGAAAAAGAGCTTCTTATTAAGCATTTAAATTCAACTGATTAAATTTATGCTAATCATCTTAATATCTTCACTTGGAAAAAATTTTTCAAATTTATTTGAAGTTTTAAGGCCTGCCATATTTATGCACTCTTTATAAATTTCATATTCTACAATAAATTGATCAGAGAATCCATGAGTACCAATGTACGCTGTCATGGGTATTTTTCCAAAGTTTTTGTGTACATCATTCAGACTAATTGTGTGAAGTTCCAAGACTAGAAGGCCATATTTCGAGATATATTTTTTCCAGCTTTTAAAATGATTTACAAGATTTTTTTGAACTTCATAGTTGCTTAAAGATTTACCTCTCCATACAAAAGAATTGGATGTTTCATTAATGAAAGATAAGTCATTTTCTTTTTTAAATTGTCTATATCTTCGATTATGGTCAAGAAAAGAACGAACGTTTAAAAAATTAGAAATATTTATATTATGGTTCCTTTTCAAATCTGATGCAAATTTGTTTGGTCTGGATATATCGCCAATGATAGTAATGGGTTGATTATCTGAATCATTAAAAGTAGCTTTTGTTTGTTCAATAGCAGCTTGATTATAATCAGCACCAATCAGAGTTATTGGATAATTATCAAGCATCTTGCCCCTTTTGGTGCGATATTTTACTAACTCATACAAGTGAAGTAAAAATGAGCCATCTCCACATCCCATATCAGCTATACCCTGTGGCTGATTTTTAATCGGAAGATTAAAGATATTTTTTATGTATTCATCAATGTACTTAAAGTATGTTTTATGTGATTTTCCGCTACCCCATACATTAAGTGGACGGTCAATATGATTCTCGGTATTTTTTGGTTTTATCTTTATTTTACTTGATATGTGCTTAATGCTTAAGCTGCCTTTACTTTTTTCGTTAAAACAAAGATTTTCAATCTGGACTAATGTTCGCATGTATGAACTTGTTACGCCATATGCGTAAGATTTTGAGATTAAATATTTACCTTTTTCAGAGATTTTCCCATTATTGAGAAAATTAATTTTTTTCATAAAATCAAATAAGGATTTGTCCAATCTTAAAGATATATCATCATTGAAGTTTTTATAATTAGATTTTTTAGATAGGAAAATTAATATTGGTGCAATTATTGATCCTTCAAGATGTTTAGAAATTATTGAACAAGATCCATATATTTCATTTATACTATTAAAATTATCAATTGGGGTTTTCCAGTCTATGTCAGAAAGATTTTTATGCCCCTCAAGTAGATTAATAGATGATAGATAGTATTCCCTGATTCCTTTAAATTTTTCTTTTTCCTTAAGTATTATTTTGGCTTGTTCGGACCAAATGAAATTTTCTGAATTTTTATTTTTACGTTCTATCAATTTTTGAGCTGTAAGTATTTTGAAAAGAACATTAAAGTATGCTCCGTATAGGTTAGAGTTTTGTGATATTGTATTTTTAGCATTAAAATCTTGATTATGAGAAATTAATTCATATATAGGAGCCATAATGACTCCATCTAGGTGAATAAAAATATCTTTAAGGTAATTTTTCATATTATCTATTATAAAAATAATGTTTTTTATATATTATTTCATGTCTTTAGTACCTGAATATATAAAAAATCTAACTCCTTACAAAGCAGGCAAGCACATTGACGACGTAAAAAGAGAATACAGTATTGATAATATCATTAAGCTTGCGTCAAATGAAAACCCTAGAGGACCTTCAGAAAATGTGCTCAGTTCAATAAAGAATGCTCATTGCGATATCAGTTTATATCCAGACCCTAACGGCTATCAATTAAGAAAAAAGTTGTCTAAAAAATTTGATTTAAATATTGATAATGTAGTTTTAGGTTCAGGAAGTGAAGGAATTATGGCAAATATAATGCGTACTTTTTTAAATGAAAAGGATAGGATATTAGCTACAAAAAATTCTTTCATTGGATTTCGTGTTCTTGCTCAAGCTAGTGGTAAATCAATAGATTGGGTACCAATGAAAAATTATAGATATAATTTAGAATTAATGAGCAAAGCTATAAATGAAAAAACCAAAATAATTTACCTTGCAAATCCGGATAATCCAACGGGTAGTTACTTTAAAAAAACAGAATTTGATAATTTTATGAAAGAAGTTCCGAGCAGAGTATTAGTGATATTAGATGAAGCTTACTATGAATATGCTTCAAAAAAAAGTAATTATCCTGATTCAATGTCTTATCGATATGATAACGTAATAACTCTAAGAACATTTTCTAAAGCTTACGGTTTAGCTGGGCTGAGAGTTGGTTATGGTTTTGCTCATTCAGAATTAATATCGAACCTTATGAAAGTAAAATTGCCATTTGAGCCATCATCATTAGCTCAAGTTGCAGCATTGGCTGCAATTGAAGATAAAAATTATTTAAATTCAACTTTAGATCTGAATGAACGTCAAATAGAAAAACTTGAAAAAATACTTATTACTAATAATATATCTTTTATTCCGTCTGCTGCCAACTTTATAACATTAATTTTCAATGATGTGCAAGAAGCTAAAAATTTCACTCAAGAATTCTTGATGAATGGTATAATTTTAAGACATCTTAAATCTTTTGGTCATCCTGAATGCGTTAGAGTATCTACTGGAAACGAAAAAGAAATGGATATTTTTGTACAACAATTGATAAGCATTATGGAGAAAATCTGATGAGTTATATTTCTAATGATTGGGATGGCAATCAATTTTTTGATATAAAAGATTTTAGTCATATTGAATTTTATGTTGGTAACGCAAAGCAAGCAGCTTTTTATTACATTCATTCATTCGGATTCCAACCATTTGCATATTGCGGACCAGAAACAGGCTCAAAAAACAAAGTTTCATATATATTAAAGCAAAATAACATATACTTTATGCTTTCATCTGGTCTGAGTTCAAATAATCACATATCAAAATGGATTTCTGTTCATGGGGACGGTGTAAGAGATATAGCTTTCAAAGTTGGATCTAGTAAAAATGCTTATGATTCTGTTATCAGCAGGGGAGGTCTATCCAATAATGAATATTCGTCTATTGAGGATAGTGATGGTTTTTATGAAACATCATCGGTAAAAACTTATGGCGATACAATACATTCATTTATTTCTGATTCAAAGTATAATGGTCATTGGGCACCTAATTTCATCCCCTGGGATATTTCTATTAACTCAAAAAATATTTGTGGACTTCAAAAAATAGATCATGTTGTGGGAAATGTAGAAATTGGTAAAATGGAAACGTGGAGAAAATATTATGAATCTTCATTTGGTTTTTCTACTTTTGTCAAATTCGACGAGAATGATATTTCAACAGAATATTCAGCATTGAAAAGTGTTGTTCTAAGGTCCAAAAACTGGAAAATAAAGTTGCCTATTAATGAACCGGCAAAAGGAATCAAAAAATCACAGATAGAGGAATATTTGGATTCAAACTGTGGTCCAGGAGTTCAACACATTGCTTTAACAACAAACGACATTATTAGTACTATTAAACAGCTTAGAGCAAATGATGTAGAATTTCTTGATGTTCCAGTTTCTTATTATGATAATTTAAGAAAAAGAGTTGGAAGTCTTGATGAAGATATTGATAGATTAAAAGAGTTGAAAATTCTTGTTGATAGAGATGAACAAGGGTATTTGCTCCAATTATTTACAAAACCCCTTCAGGATCGCCCAACGTTGTTTATTGAAATTATTCAGAGAAAAGGCTCCCGAGGATTTGGCCAGGGCAATTTTCAAGCATTATTCGAAGCAATAGAAAAAGAACAAGAAAAAAGAGGAAATCTCTAGTAATGCCATTCTACCAGAAACAGGGTAAAATTCCGCGAAAAAGACATACTATTTTCAAGAAAAACGATAATAAAGGGCTTTTCTACGAAGAGCATATTAGCAGGGAAGGGTTTTCAAATATTTATTCCAATATCTATCACAATAGCATGCCTACAGAACTTATCAGTATAAAACCATCAAATGAAGTTTCATATCTTAAGCATTCTGGTGAATATAAACATAGATTTATTGATGTAAATAAATCTACCAAAAAAGGCGATATTTTGTCATCTAGAGAAATGCTTTTTTATAATTCTGATGTTATTATATCCTCTTGCTCCATTGATAGAGAAAAGAAAGATTTTTATAAAAATGCTCATTACGATGAATTGTTGTATGTACAATCTGGAAATGCAATTTTTGAAAGTAATTTTGGTAAAATAAATCTTATTTTTGGTGATTATCTTATAATTCCTAGAGGTGTGATATGGAGATTGAGAGATATAGTATCTTTTAAGTGTCTAATTATTGAGTCTAAAGGCATGATTAAGACACCTAAAAGATATAGAAATAAGTTCGGTCAGCTACTTGAGCACAGCCCGTTCTGCGAGCGAGATATAAAAACACCAGAACTGCAAAAACCAATTATTAAAAAAGGTGAATTTTCTATAATCGTAAAATATGAAAATAGTATCCAGGAATACATCTACAATAATCATCCATTTGATGTTGTTGGTTGGGATGGATTTTATTATCCATACAAACTTAATATTAGTGATTTCGAACCAATAACCGGAAGCATTCACCAGCCTCCGCCAGTTCATCAGACTTTTGAAGGTGATGGCTTTGTAATATGTTCGTTCGTATCAAGGCTTTTCGATTATCATCCTGATGCTATTCCTTCACCTTATCCTCATTCAAATTTAGATTCTGATGAATTAATATATTATTCAAAAGGAAATTTTATGAGTAGAAAAGGTGTAACTGAGGGTTCAATTACTCACCATCCAATGGGATTGCCGCACGGACCACAGCCTGGTAAATATGAAAAATCAATAGGAAAGAAGAGAACTGAAGAGCTCGCAGTAATGATTGATACTTTTAAGCCACTTATTCCTTCAAAATTTACTATTGCAAACGAAGACAGAAATTATTTTAAAAGTTGGATAAAGAAAGACTAGTGTTTAAATCAATAAATCCCAAAGATCAGCCTATGGTTGAAAATTATAGATTAATGATATCTTCAATTTCTCCCCGCCCAATAGCATTTGTTGGAAGTCAATGTAAAAAAAAGATTGATAATTTAGCCCCCTACTCTTTCTTCAATGGTTTCGGTGCAAGCCCTCCAATAATTGGATTTTCTCCAGCTCTTAGTGGCAGAACTGGAAAACCTAAAGATACTCTTATAAATATCAAAGAAACAGAAGAGTTTACCATATCAACAGTTTCAAGGCAAATGTCCTATCAAATGACTCTAAGTTCTTGCGAGTACGATAAAAGTATAGATGAATTTAAAAAATCTGGTTTTACAAAACATAAATCAGAGCTTATTAAGCCATATGGAGTGTCTGAATCTCCAGTTATTTTCGAATGTAAATTATTAGATATAATAAAACTTGGTGAAGGTCCGGGAAGTGGTAATCTTATTTTAGGAGAAATTATTTTATTCCATGTTAATAAAGAGTATTTATTGGGTGATAACGTTGATTATTCTGAACTTAACCTCATAGGAAGAATGGGTGGTAATAAATATGTTGATACTAGTGATTCATCTTTTATCATTTCAAAGCCTAAAAAAAATGGTATAGGATACGATGCTATTCCTGATATAATTAAAAAATCAAATAAATTTTCAGGAAATGAGCTTGGAAAACTTGCAAGTATTGAGAAAATTCCTGCTGCATCTAAAAAATCTGAATCTCTATCAATTTCTGAATTATTTGATGCTTGTAAATTAGAGATTTGCAATAATGATTTGGTTAGAGCATGGGAAATAATTCATATAATTCTTGAAAATGAATAAAACTCTTTGGCGTCCTAAAAAATCCGATATCGAGAAATCGTGGATGCAAAAATTTATCAATTTTATTAATAAAAAGTATGATATGAGCATTAGTAATTATAGCTCTCTTTACAAATGGTCAATAACTGAAAACGAAAAATTTTGGAATTCTGTTTCAGATTTTTTCAAGATTAAATACTTTAGTTATCCTCGAGAAATCAAAAAGAAATCAGACATATTTCATAAGGATGAATGGTTTGTTGGTGCAAAGCTTAATTACGCTCAAAACATTCTTCATCCATTTTCAGAACTCACTTCCATTGAGTCCTATAATGAAAACGGTCAAAAAAAAATTATCACTCATAAAGAATTAGCTAGAAGAGTATCTAATTTATCATTTTTTTTACGTAAAATTGGATTAAACAAAGGTGATAGAGTTGCTGCAATTATGCCAAATATTGAAGAAACTGTTATTGCATCATTATCTTCTGCAGCTATTGGTTCGATTTGGTCTTCCTGCTCATCAGAATTTGGTTATGAAGCGATCTTAGACAGATTTAAGCAAATTTCACCTAAAATACTCTTTGCTAGTGATTGTTATAGTTATAACGGAAAAATATTCAATTGTATAGATATAATAAAAAAAATTAAAGTTGATATTCCGTCAATTAAAAAAATTATCGTATTTAATTACAAAAAAGAAATGAGAATTGACGATAGTGACTATATATATTGGGATGAATTAGATTTTACAACACTTAGAGAACTTCAATTTGAGGAAATGGATTTTAGCGATCCTCTGTACATTATGTTTTCTTCGGGTACAACTGGAAAACCAAAAAGCATTGTTCATTCTGTTGGAGGAACTCTTATTCAGCACGTGAAGGAACTGGGGTTGCATACAAATTTAAAATCCAACGAAAAAATATTTTACTACACAACCTGCGGATGGATGATGTGGAATTGGTTACTATCATCTCTTTATTTCAAGTCTACCATAATTCTATATGATGGAAGTCAGTTTTATCCTGAAGTCGATTCACTTTTAAAGGTAGCTAATGATAACAAAATTAATATTTTTGGAACTAGTGCAGGATATATATCACGTCTTAACAAACTTAGACTGAATATAACTAAAAAGTATCATTTACCAGATATTAGATTAATTCTTTCTACAGGTTCAGCATTACACCCTGAAAATTTTGATTATGTTTATGATTATATAAAAAAAGATGTACAGTTATCCTCAATTTCAGGTGGTACTGATATTTTATCTTGCTTTGTATTAGGTAATCCTATGTTAGAAGTTCGTCGAGGTCAGATTCAATGTATAGGACTTGGAATGAATGTAAAAAGCTATGATAATGAATCAAACTCATTGATAAATAAAAAAGGTGAGTTAGTCTGTGTTTCTTCATTTCCCTCTATGCCAATTTTTTTTTGGAATGATAAAGATGACCTTATTTACCATAAGTCATATTTTAATAAGTTTAAAAATAAATGGTCTCATGGAGATTTTATTGAAATAATAAAAAATGAGGGAGTTGTAATCTATGGTAGATCTGATGCAACATTAAATCCTGGAGGAATAAGAATTGGTAC
>MDTD01112457.1_pt1 | contig 10765 bp, 7 predicted proteins | sample 811221 | NCBI WGS metagenome assembly MDTD01 (sample SAMN05326646, study PRJNA326480) | marine metagenome | isolation source: seawater | place: Pacific Ocean: South West | collected 2011
AATATTAAAATAAATCAAAGCCTCAGAAACTGTTTTGTTTAAATTTTCATTTATTATCATGTTAATTTCTGGAATCTCTATTTTGGTAGAATAATTATCACTGTAATTTACATAGAAATTTGTTGTATCGAATGTTATGTAGGATTTCGGATATACTGAAATATCACTTATTAGGTTGGAATTATCAGTTAATTCAAAACTATTGTTTGTAAAATATATTTGATCAGAAATAACCTCTTCAAAATATTCAAAAAAAGGCGTATGTCCAATTTCAAATTCTAGATGAGAAATAGCTTTTTTTGAATTTAATGAAACCATTATCTTTAAATTTTGATTATCTCTTTCTATCGATGAAACCCACAAAACTAAATCTAAATCATCTGTACTTGGTTTTTGATAAGTACTATCAGTTAAATCTTTAGGAAATTGCCAACTATTTAATCCAAGAGAATATTCTAAATCACCTCCAATTCTTTGAAATGGTAATTCAAGAGAATCTTGCAATTGATCTAAACCCCAATCATAAAATATTTCTATTGAATCTCGTATGTTATTACCCTCAGTCCCGGAAGAATCGATATTATTCCAATTATCTTGACTTGGATCTAATACGTAATCATCTATGTCTGGAATTTCGTTGCATATCATATCTAAACCACAATCTTCAAAATATTCCCCATAATCATATTTAAGATTTTTTTCGGTTCCATTAGGATTGTAACCAATCTCATTAATATCACAAACATTATCAACTCCACAATCATAAAAATTTTCATGTGGCTCACCTAAATCATAGTAGCCATTATTGTTCAAATCTAAGAAGTCCCAAGTACCATTATTTTCATATATATCAGAAAATTCATTACCTTCTAATTCTGGATAATTATCAAAACCAAGGTCATTAAATTGTTCAAAAATATCCTCATAATCAAAAATACCATTTTGATTTAAATCAACATAATCCCATTTGCTGTTATTCTCAGTGCCTCCATAACTATATTCTAATGTCGAGTCTATAATAACATCAACAACCAAAGTATCACAAAACGAACAATAAGAATTTTCATCATTTGAACACCATAAATCAGCAAGATGTAAATTATTATTAGCTTCTGTTAAATAGGTGTAATAGCTATTGGTATTATATTCATTAACACATAATATTGAATCTAACAAAACTACTTGGTTAAATATGTAAAATGAATCAGTTAAGCTACTATTCATCCAATTATCTAGATTTGGATCAAGATTGTAATCATCACCCGCGGGATCAATATTCATAATTGGATCGTATCCAAACTCATTTTCATTACACAGCGAATCGATACCACAATCCAAAAATAATTCTCCAAAATCATACAAATTATTGTTTTCAAGTCCATTAGGGAAGTATCCAGGCTCATCTTCATCACAAAGATTATCATTGCCGCAATCTAAAAATAATTCTCCATAATCATATAAATTATTATTCTCCGCGTTATTTGAATCTACATAATTCCAATTATCTTGAGCTGGGTCAAGTAAATCACTAGATGTAAAAATGAGTTGATTTGAAAACTTTAAATTAAAGAAAAATAATTCAATTGCATTTGAACTGTCTTTAATATTTTCATTTAAAGTAAAATTCAATTCCAGCAACTCAATATCCTTACTTGTATCCTCTAAACTAATTAAATACGGATTATCAATAATTTGATCTGGATCTAAGCTTTTAAATTTACCTGTCAAGAATCCAAATTCATCACTTTCACCGGTAAAAACATCCTGATCGAGGTACTGAAATTCAATTGACTCGATGGATATTCTGTTCTTTTCGATGAATGAATATTGGTTATACTCTATATTTGATTTGATGCTTGGAGAATATGAATTACTTACAAATTCAGACGAATAAAATTCAAGAAGACGGTTATTTTCATTATCCAGGAGCAATATATATATCGGCTCTTCATAATTACATAAATTAATACTGCCTGAAACCGTCAATGATTCAAATATAGAATTCAAATGAATGTTTATGTAATATTGTTCAACTGAAACAATTAAGGGGATTAATTGTAGTTGATTTAAATCCACTGATTCATTAAAAAAGATATCATCATTGTACCAACCATAAATTGAATCTAAATCCGGCGAGTAGTAAGCGCTGAATTGTGGAGAAGTATTTTCATCAAAACCCCTCTCTAGCGAAGAATTATATTCTCCATCATTTAACTCACCTATTGGAGTATAAACATCATTGACAGATCGTAATCTAAGAGTAGAGCTTAATAATGCTGTGGAATCAGAGCAAATACTAGAATTATGCAATATTTCAGGATTAATATTAAAAAGTATTTTACTGTTTCTGATAGAGTCCAACTTTCCCAAATAAAGCTTTAAACTATTACCTATTTTTAAAGTATCTGGCTGATTTGTATATGTATTGAAACCATCAATTAATTCTGAGACTAAATTTAATCCATCATTTTCTGTATTAATATTAAGAGTTTTTTGTTCACAGCCTAATGTAAGTATTAAAATTAAAAAAAACACCAGACAGTGATGGAACTGCCGAATTAGAAACATTTATTTAGATATCTTCTGTAATTCTAGTTTTATTAAACTCGTTAAATCAGTCCATACCTCGGGCTTAGGATATTTAGAAATATTGAATGATAGATTATTTGAACAGTCAAACGCCTCTTTAATTTCTTTGGACTTTTCCATATCTTTTTTAACAGTATTTTTATCATCATCTATTAGCACTGTTAAAGCAGAATGTTTTATCGCAGATAGTGTTCCATCTATATTTTTTTTCTCGTGTTTAAGTCCAACAGCCTCAAGAGAATTGGCTGAATAATTTCGCATCTTATTAACAGAATGAATGAAAAACACTGTATTCATCCCAGTATAAAACTGATCTTTCGAGAAAAGATCATTCAACATTTTTGGCGCAAGTGCCGACTGCCAATCATTACAGAAAATAAAATCGGGAGCCCAAAACAAATTCTTTAATGTTTGTAATGCAACAAAACTAAAATAACAAAATCGCATATCATTATTCTTAAAAGGTCTACCATTTTTTGACTTGTAAATTAGTTCTGGTTGTGGTTTAAAAAATTCATCATCTACCATAAAATAAACTTGAACTCTTGTATCAGGAATAAATGCAGACTTTAAATTCACCATTTTTTCTTGACCATTAAAAGTTGTTGGTATGTTTTTCAATCTGATAACCTCACGAAGTATATACTTTCTTTCACTAATAAAACCATATTTAGGCATCATCAATCGAATATCTAGGTCTGGATCTTCATGATATAAAGATGTAATTTTTCTGGAAAATTTTCCGAGTGAATATGCTGACGCAAAAGGTGTAATCTCAGAGGATAAATAACATATTTTGTGGCTCATAAATATCTTTCTTATTGAATTTTCCGAAAAAATTTAAAGATCAACAGTAATTAAAATTAAATATTTTGTATATATTCAATGTTTAATTTACTTTGATGTATAATTTAAGGTAGGTAATAGGATACACTCAATAATTAAGAATAATAATTAGTTCTTAAAATTATTAAAAATATTAAAGTCACTTTTCTAAATAAATTTTAAAATACTTTTTACGGTTTTTTCAACCTGCAGTTATTTAAAATTATTATTTATTATGTTTTGGGTGACACCAATAATTATAAACATAGAGAGTAAAAAAGTCCCTCCATAACTTATAAATGGTAATGGTAATCCAGTTACTGGGAATAAACCTACTGCCATACCCATGTTAACCAAAGAGTGAAAAAATATTATTGATGCAAATCCAACAACTGTTAATCCGCCAAATTGATTACGAATTATTTGAGAAAAATTAAACATCCAATAAATTAAAAATCCAAACGATATTATAATTGAAGTTATACCTATTAACCCAAATTCTTCACCAATAACCGATATAATAAAGTCAGAGTTTTTTACTGGTAGAAATCTTAAATGAGTCTGCGTCCCAAAACCAAGCCCCACGCCACTTAATCCTCCTGATCCTATTGCAGTTTGCGATTGTAATATTTGATATCCAGAACCTGTAGGATCCAGTTCAGGATTGATAAATGTTAAAATTCTATTTTTTTGGTGCGGATATAAATTTTCCCATATTACAGTAGAAATTGTCCCAAATAATACATTAATTAATAAAACACCAATAGCATTGACTACTTTTGGCTGGTTGAGATATATAACTAATAATATTATCCCGATCCAAAAAGAAAATACTGCCAAATTTGAAGCAGCAATAATGCTAATAAGTGGACCAAATATAACAAAGAGGTTGTAAAATCTAAATCCACGCCAGAATAGCATGGGAACTACAGAAAAAATATAAACTAAAGCTGTACCAAGATCAGGTTGCTTAAAAACTAATAGAGCGGGAAGACAACATAAAAACATACTTACCGCTATACTAGTATAAATATTTTTTAAATTTCGAAGGTCAGTTAAATATTTTGATACTGTAAATATTACAATCATTTTACCAAGCTCAGAGGGTTGAAATTGGAAATTTCCCAAATGTATCCAACGTGTAGCGCCACTAATTGGTTTAAAAAAATATGTAGTAACTATTAAAAGAAGCAAAGCTCCGTAAAAACCATAAGCATATTCATAAAAAAAGTGTGGCCTAATTGACTGTAATAATACAAAAAATATTAAGGATATTATCAACCAAATAAATTGCTTTCCAAAAAATGAGTTCAAGCTTAGACTATCTGCATTTGAAGCATATAAAACAGTTAAACTTACACATACTAAGAATATGACTGGAGAAATTATAGTAATAGAAAAATTATAATTTCCAGGAAAAAGAATATATTTTTTCAAGAAATCTCTAATCATGAAATTTTTCGCCATAATTATCAAATATAATTTTTGCCATTGGAGCAGCGACCTGAGATCCTTTACCGCCATTTTCAACAATAATTGCTAAACTAAGTTTTTCTTCATTTGGCAAAGTAATATATCCTGCAAACCAAGAATGAGGTTCACCATGAGGATTTTCTGCCGTTCCTGTTTTGCCTCTCACAATTCCAAATTCAGACCGTGCATTCTCACCTGTTCCTTTATCTCCATTTACAACATGCCACATTGAGTTATTAATAAATGACCAAGTCCTTTTAGAATACGCTAAAGTATCAAGACTAACTATATTTTTATTTGCCAGATTTAATTTTCCTGCTAAACCGTCGGTTGCAATTAAATTTATCATATGTAATACCTGAAGAGGTGTAGTTAAAACATCACCTTGACCTAAAACAAAACTTAGCAAATTACCTTCAGCCCAGCCTCGTGATGTATATTTTTTATTTAAATAATCTCGATTTGGAATTATTCCTTTTTTTTCATGAATAAGATCAATATTTGTTTTTTCACCAAATCCAAAATCAGTCATATATTGAGCCCATTCATCAACTTTATAGTATTGTATTAATTGGTAGAAATATATATTACAAGAGTACTTTATTGCATCTTTCAAATTTACTTGTCCGTGTCCATCTTCTTTCCAACAATGATATTTTCTGTTCCCAAAGCTATAAATACCTCTACAATCAACCATCCAGCTAGGGGTAACTTTTCTTGTTTCTAGCAGCATGGCGGCCGCAGCTAGCTTTAATGTTGAACCAGGTGGATATAAACCATTTAAAGCCCTATTGAAAAGTGGACGCTTATGATCTGTATTCCAATTTTTCCATAAAGTTATAGGTATTGGACCAACAAACGAACCAAGATCATAATCAGGAGAACTCGCCATTGCATATATTTCACCATTGTTTGGATTACTACATACAATTGCTCCAATATGTTTATCCAATAATTCTTCAACAACTAGCTGCAGGTCATGATCAATGTTTAAAAATAATGATTTTCCTTTTTCGGGCGATATTCGAACTTCATCTAATAAAACACCTTGATCTATACCTCTATTATCAACAAGATGATACTCAAACCCGTTATTACCTCGAAGTATCGACTCATAATTCAATTCAATACCTGCTGCACCATGGACATCATCCCTATCATAATTTAAATCCGATGGGATATCCGTTAAAAATTTTTCAGATACTGTTCTCAGATAACCCAATACATGAGTTAACCTCACATCAGAAGGATAGACCCTAGCAGGTAATTCCATAAATAATAATCCGGGGAGGTTTAACTTGTATTCTGAAAGTCTTGAGATAACCTCAAAGTCGATATGTCTTTTTAGTAATTGTGGATGAAACCTACCACCAGTTTTTTTAAAATGGAGTATATTTGATTGAATATCACTCACATCTAAATTTAATTCGGAAGATAAAATTTCATAGTCAAATTCTTCGGTTACATCAATTGGTCGAACTTTTACTTCGTATATTGGCATGTTATCAACAAGCGGAACACCATTTCGATCATAAATAATACCTCTTGGAGCAGGTATAGAAAGTTTTCTTATACTATTATCCTCACTTTGCCTTTTATACTTTTCATAATTTAAAATTTGAAGATTAAAGTATTGAAAAAATAAAATACAGTAAATACCAATAAAAACGGTTAATAATACGGTTTTTCTTGAATTTGGTATGCTTTCAAAACCTCTAGGCATTATAAAAGTTCTGATTTAAAAAAGATTTTTTCAAAGACTAGAAAAATTGAAATGGAAATTAAACTTTGAATTAATACAGTAAAAATACCAATTGAAAAAAATGGTATTTCTCCACCCAGATGTAAGTAATAGTATATAAAATTATGAACGATATAAGATAAAAATATAAAAATTATTTTTATCTCTCTTTTCCAAATAGTACTATATTTCTGAATAAAATGTAAACTATAAGCGTTTAATGATTTTGATAGAGCTAAAATACCAATTAGGGAACTCTGGGTGGTGAAATCTTGCAAAAGACCGTTTAAAAAAGCAAAAATTATTGCAAAATCACCACTCAATCTTAAAGATATAAAAGTAATTAGTACTAAAATTAAGTCAGGTTGAATATGTACATTCTTATAGTTAAAAGATGGTGTAAAAATTTGAATAATTATTATAAAAACCCAAACAAATATTCCTGATTTGTATATAGCTTTCATTGGATAATGAACAAATAATCGGGATTATAAACATCCGCCTCAACCTCTGCTACAATTTGCAAAAATGGTCTCTCGGAATCAACTTCTACAGATACTATTTTTGCAACAGGAATATCTTTTGGGTAAATTCTAGAGATACCCGATGTAATAACTAAATCTCCAGTTTTAATATTTTGACTTTTTGGTATCCCTTCGATATTTCCAAATTTTCCATGGGTTGGTATGAAAAGTCCTAAATTCCATTTTTCACCAGTTCTTACTGATATTCTAAAATTTTTATCGGTAATTAGTTGTACGACAGAAGCACTCTCACCAACTGATATTATCTTACCTATAAGACCATACATATCAATAACAGGGAGATTCAATTCAATGTTGTTACTTCTCCCAGTATTTAAAATTAATGTTTGAATATGGCTCGATAATTGACTGCTAACCACACCTGTACCAACCAAACTCAAGGGAGAAATATTTTTAAACTGTAACATTTTTCTGAGTTCATCATTTTCGTATTTCAAATGAATTAATTCTGAATTAAGGAGTCTTAATTGACTGACTGTTTCAATAAGGTATTCATTTTTTTCTTTTACATTTAGAATATTTTTATACCATTTTTTAGGACTTAATACAAATGATATAATATCGGAAATATCCGCTTGTACAGCTCTTACAGGCTTTGATTCATTTGAGAAATACAAGGAAAGAGAAAAAAATACACAAATTATAAATATTACGTGAATTCGATATATCTGTAAAAAACGTAATACATTCATTACCTTAAAACTTCTTTGTAGGCCTGAATATCTTCAAGGACTTTTCCAGTTCCTCGTACAACAGATAATAACGGATTTTCTGCAACATGAATAGGTAATCCAGTTTTATTTCTAATATGCTGATCGAGTCCTTTAAGCTTTGATCCTCCGCCTGTCAAGATAACACCGTAGTCAATTATGTCAGATGAAAGCTCAGGAGGTGTTTTTTCTAAGGCGGCTTTAACTGCTTGTGTTATCTGATATACTGTGTCTGCTAAAGCTTGTCTAATTTCATCAGATGAAACCTCCATTGTCTTCGGTATCCCAGAGACAAGATCTCGCCCCTTAACCTTAATAGTTACACCTTTTTCACGTATTGCTGATCCAACCGAGCATTTAATATTTTCTGCAGTTCTTAGGCCAATGTCTAATTTATGTTCATTACGAAACCATCCAACAATTGCTTCATTTTGTTCATCTCCAGCAATCCTTATTGCCTCACTCTCTACGATATCATTTAAAGATATAACAGCAATTTCTGTGGTTCCTCCACCGATATCTATAATCATGTGTCCTCGAGGTTGACTAATATCTAAACCAACACCAATTGCAGCAGCTATAGGTTCTTCAATGAGATGCACTTCACTTGCATTAGCTCTTTCGGCTGAATCTCTTACGGCTCTCCTCTCTACATCGGTTACACCAGATGGAATACATATAACCATTCTTGGACGGGCGATTCTACTTAAATTCATTTTTTTTACAAATCCTTGAATCATACCATCAGTCATATCAAAATCTGCAATAACACCATCCTTAAGAGGTCTTATAGTTTGTATACCGCTTGGAGTTCTGCCTAACATTGCATAGGCTTCATTTCCAACTGCAACAACAGAATTATCTATTGTATTCTTTGCCACTATCGAGGGTTCATTAATAACTATTCCCTGCCCTTCAATCCATATAAGTGTATTTGCGGTTCCAAGATCCATTGCTATATGCCCACCAGCCATTATATTTGATATTTGATTTAACATAAAAATTCTCCTAATGATAAAAATGTCTTTCTCCAGTGAAGACCATAGATATATTTGCTTTATTTGCATATTTGATAACACTTTTATCATTCAATGAGCCTCCAGGCTGAATTATTGAACTTATGCCATATTTAGCAGCTAATTCTATACTGTCATGAAAAGGAAAAAATGCATCTGAGGCAAGTATCGCACCCTTTAAATTTAAGCCTACTTCACCTGCTTTTCTAATGGCAATTTTTACAGAATCAATACGCGACATTTGACCTGCTCCAACACCTAGTATTTGCTTTGAGTCAGCTAAAATTATTCCATTAGACTTTACGAATCTTACAATTTTCCACCCTAATTTTAGAGCTATCCAATCTAATTGAGAGGGTTTTTTTTCTGAAACAACTGTAAATTTATCGACACCATTAAGGAAATGATCATCTTGCTGATATAAAAATCCTCCTGCAACTGAACGAATATTAAATGATATCTTGCCATTACTATGGTTGCTTTTGACAATCCTTAAATTTGGTTTAGATTTAAATATTTCTAATGCCTCTGAAGAAAAATTTGGAGCTATGATACACTCGAGAAAAGATTTAATTAATTCTTCCGCAGCATCACCGCAAACCTCTCCATTAAAACCAACAATACCTCCAAAATAACTCACAGGATCAGTTGAAACAGCCCTAGAATAACATTCTTTAGTTGATTGACCAATACCAAAACCACAAGGGTTAGAATGTTTAATTATCACACAACATTTATTTTCAAATTCATTTACAATTTTAAATGCAGAATCCATGTCAGAATAATTATTATAAGACATTTGCTTCCCTTGTATCTGGACCCAAGGTAATTGCTTATCAATTTGTGTGTAAAATCCAGAGACTTGGTGAGGATTCTCCCCATACCTTAGAGATCCACTAAGCTTCATTGGCATTGAAAGATAATCAGGTATGAAATTTCGTTTAGGAGATATATAATCATATATGGAAGATTCATAATTACTTGTTATTTCAAAAACCTTTGTAGCCCATTTTCGACGCAATTCCTCTGAAATAACACCTCTTTTTTTTTTATAATTATGAATGAATTCTGCATAAAGAGTAGTATCGCACAACGAAACGACAGAATGATAATTTTTTGCAGAAGCCCTTAACATTGATGGTCCACCAATGTCAATATATTCTATTGCTTCTTTTAATTTTAATTTTTTCGAGGCAGCTTTCTCACTAAATGGGTAAAAATTTACTACGACTAAGTCAATTGGCTTTGCGTTTATATTATTTAAGTCCTCCATATGACTTTTATTATTTCTATCTGCTAAAATTCCACCAAATACCTTGGGATGTAATGTTTTTACTCTACCATCCATAATAACATCTTGTCCAGTAATGGTTGAAACAGGCGTTACATTTATACCTAATGATTCAATGTATTTTTGAGTACCTCCAGTAGAAATAATTTCAATATTATTTTCGTATAAAAAAATAGCAAGCTCATCTAAACCATTTTTATCCCAAACACTTATAAGCGCTGTTTTGATCATACTATCTCCAATTTATTATTGACTCAACCATGGCTTTTGATTGGTCCATACCAACTTGTCATCACATATTTCTTTTAAAACTTTTGGTAGCAGCACATGTTCAATCTTCAATACTTTTTTTGCAATTGTGTCAATGGTATCTTCTTGTGAAATAGAGATAATATCTTGTGCAATGATCTGTCCTTGATCATAATTTTCATCAACAAAATGTACCGTAGCTCCTGTAAATTTTACACCACTTTCAATTACTTTTCTGTGTACATTGGTACCGAAGTAACCTTTACCTCCGAATAAGGGCAATAATGATGGATGTATATTTATTATTTTCCTATCAAACGATTCCA
>MDTD01123566.1_pt1 | contig 10765 bp, 12 predicted proteins | sample 811221 | NCBI WGS metagenome assembly MDTD01 (sample SAMN05326646, study PRJNA326480) | marine metagenome | isolation source: seawater | place: Pacific Ocean: South West | collected 2011
AATTTTTAGGTATTATTTTTTTTTTTTTTTTCTAATTTTCTTTGTTTTTTTTTCATTAGCAAATAAATATTATGTTAAAATAAATTTTTTTCCATTTCCATATATATTAGATATCCAGCTTTATCTTTTGATTTTATTTATTTTTGCTTTAGGTTTTATTTTTGGAGTATTTTTTACTATATTAAGAAAGTTTCTTAAATGAGATTAAGCCCTAAAAATAAAATATTTTGTGCTTTAGATTTTACTGAACTCAAACAGACTTGCCAATTTGTCGAAAAAATTAAAGAGAATATAGGTGGAATTAAAATAGGCTTAGAATTTTTTTTCAAAAACGGAATCAAAGGTGTTGAATCTTTGAAGAAATACAATTTACCTATTTTCTTAGATTTAAAATTGAATGATATTCCAAATACAGTATCTAGAGCAGCAAAAAATTTGTTAGAGCTTGAACCAGAATATTTAACTGCTCATCTCAATGGAGGTATTGAAATGATAAGATCTCTAGTTGATATCAAGATGAAAACAAAAATAATTGGAGTTTCTTTACTTACAAGCCTAAATGATAATGATTTAAAAAAATTTGGTCTTGAAATCAATTCTAAAAGTTATGTTGAAAAACTATCAAAAATTGGATACGAAGGGGGTGTAGATGGAATGGTCTCATCTTCAATGGAAGTAAAGGATTTAAAAAATAAAATGCCTAAAGACTTTATTTTTGTGACTCCTGGAATTCAATTAAGTAATACTAATAATGATCAAAAAAGAACAAGTTCACCATTAGAGGCAATAAGAAATGGTTCATCTATTTTAATTATTGGAAGAGCTATTACTAAATCTAATAATCCTAACCAAACAATTAAAAAAATAATCTCACAATTAGAGGAAAATGGGAATTAAAGTAAAAATTTGTGGAATAAGCGATGAAAGAGGAGTAGAAGCCTCTCAGGATGCAGATTTTATTGGGTTTGTATTTTTCCAAAAATCACCAAGATTTATTAGTGCTCTAAGGGCAAAAGAGTTAGTAAAATTTTGTTCGAAAAAACAAAAAAAAGTAGGATTGTTTGTTAATGCAGACATAAAGATTGTTGAGCATATTTCAGATTATGTCGGTTTGGATTTAGTTCAACTCCATGGTGATGAGACTTTAGAATTTATAAAAGAATTAAAAAGTAAAATAAATTTACCAATAATTAAAGCTATTAGGGTAAAAACGAGTAATGATATAGAAAATTCTAAAAAATATGAGAATTACTGTGATATGATTCTTTTTGATACTAAAAATGAAAAAAATAAAGTTTTTGGCGGAAGTGGAATTTCATTTGATTGGAGTATCTTAAAAAACTATGAAACAAAAAAAGATTGGATTTTAGCTGGCGGACTCAATATAAAAAATATAAAAAATGCAATCAAACTTACTGGTGCACCGGTTTTAGATATTTCATCTGGTGTTGAAAATGAGTTAGGTGTTAAATGTCCAAAAAAAATAAGAGATGTAATTGATTACATAAACCAGAATGAATACTTACAATAAAAATATAAATTTTAAAAAGTTTCCTGACAAAAATGGAAGATTTGGAGAATACGGTGGAAGATTTGTAGCTGAAACTTTGATGCCACTACTTTTAGATTTAGAAAGAGAATACAAGAAGGCGAAAAAATGCAAAAGGTTCAATGCTGATCTAAGTTATTATTTTGAGAATTATATAGGTAGACCCAGTCCACTTTATCATGCAAAAAGAATTTCGGAGAAGGTTGGAGCGAAAATATATTTTAAGCGTGATGAATTAAATCACACAGGTGCACACAAGATTAATAATTGTGTTGGTCAAATTTTATTAGCTTTAAGAATGGGTAAAAAAAGAATAGTAGCTGAAACAGGTGCAGGACAGCATGGATTAGCCACAGCAACAGTTTGTGCTTTGTTTGATCTCAAATGTATAGTGTATATGGGGGAAACAGATATTAAAAGACAGGCACCAAATGTTTTCAAAATGAAATTGCTTGGTGCTGAAATAAAACCTGTTAAATCAGGAACGGCTACACTTAAAGATGCTATGAATGAAGCTCTTAGAGATTGGGTATCTAATGTTAACGACACCTTTTATGTAATAGGTACAGTAGCTGGCCCACATCCTTACCCCATGATGGTTAGAGATTTTCAATCTATAATAGGCATGGAGGCAAAAAAGCAGATTATTAAATTTGAAAATAAATTACCAAATCTTGTAATAGCTTGCATTGGCGGAGGTTCAAATGCATTAGGACTTTTTTTTCCTTTTCTTAATGAAAGATCTGTTAAGATAATTGGTGTTGAAGCAGGAGGTAAAGGTGTTGAAACAAAAAGTCATGCAGCTTCTTTATCTAAAGGGAAACCAGGTTATCTTCACGGAAATTTCACATATTTACTTCAAGACAAAGACGGACAAATTATGGATGCTCATTCAATATCCGCAGGACTTGATTACCCAGGAATTGGACCCGAGCACTCATGGTTAAAAGATATTGGAAGAGTTAAATACGTAAATGCTACAGATTACCAAGCACTAGAAGCCTTTAAATTATGTTGCAAACTAGAGGGAATAATACCTGCATTAGAGCCTTCACACGCCCTCGCTTACTTGTTGAGCTTATCTGGAAAACTTTCTAAGGATGATATTATTATAATGAATATGTGTGGAAGAGGAGATAAAGATATATTCTCAATTTCAAAGAATTTAGGTGTTAAACTATAGATTTAAAATGACCACTAGAATAGAAGAAAAATTTAAATATTTAAAAAAAAATAAGAAAAAAGCACTTGTTTGTTTTTTGACGGCTGGTGATCCTAACAAAAAAATTTCTGCAGAAGTTTTATCTTTATTACCAAAGTCTGGGGCAGATTTAATTGAAGTAGGAATTCCCTTTTCTGATCCAATGGCTGATGGACCTACAATTCAAAGATCTAGTCTTAGGGCCATAAAATCTGGTATTAATTTAAAACAAATACTAGAAATGGTCAGAGATTTTAGAAAAGGTGATTCAAAAACTCCAATTATTTTAATGGGTTATTTTAATCCAATTTTTCAATATGGTTTGAAAAATTTTTTTATAGATTCATCAAAATCCGGTGTTGATGGTCTAATAGCTGTAGACCTACCACCAGAAGAAAATAGTTTAATTTATGATTATTCAAAAAAATTTAATATTGATATCATAAGATTATTAACTCCAACAACTAATATTGAAAGGTTGAAAAAAATTTTAAAATCAACTAGTGGTTTTTTGTATTATGTTTCAATTATGGGCATAACAGGTACAAAGAAACCCTCAATAGCCTTAGTAAAAAAATCTGTTAATAAAATTAAACAATTAACATCACTGCCTGTTGTTGTTGGATTTGGTATTAATAATTCGAAGCAAGTTAAAGAAATTAATAAATTCTCGGATGGCTGTGTCATTGGTTCAGCATTAGTAAAAATATTAGAAGAGTATCAAATGGGTAAATTCAATTATAAAGAAATGAAAACAAGAGTTAATATTTTTTTGTCAAAAATAAATAAAGCATGTTAATTTATAAATTATGAATTGGATAACTAATTTCGTAAAACCTAAACTTCAGTCTTTTGTTGGAAAAAAAGAGGTCCCAGATAATCTTTGGGAGACTTGCCCAAAGTGTTCACAAATGCTGTTAAAAAGAGAATTAGAGAATAATTATTATGTTTGTAAACATTGTGACTATCATTTTAGAATAGATGCAAAAACCAGATTAGAGCTCTTTTTAGGAAAAAATTATATTATAATGGACACACCAAAGGTGGAAATTGATCCTTTAAAGTTTAAGGATACAAAAAAATATTCTGACAGATTGAAAGAAGCACAAAAGAAAAATGATTCGAATGATTCGGTAATTGTAGCGTCTGGAACTTTGAAATCAAAAAAAATAGTTGTTGCTATCTTCGATTTTAATTTTATGGGGGGGTCGATGGGAATGGCTGCAGGCGAAGCTATTATATCAGCTTGCTCATATGCAAAAAAAAATATGTTACCATTAATAATTTTTAGTTCATCTGGTGGAGCAAGAATGCAAGAGGGTATTTTATCGTTAATGCAAATGCCAAGAACAATTATTGCCATCAATTCATTAGACAAAGAAAAAATTCCTTTTATTTCTATTCTGACAGATCCAACAACTGGAGGTGTATCAGCGTCATTCGCTATGCTAGGTGATATCCTAATAGCTGAGAAAAATGCAACAATCGGATTTGCTGGAAGCAGGGTTATTGAAGAAACTATTAAAGAAAAATTGCCAAAAAACTTTCAAAAATCAGAATATTTATTAGAAAAAGGAATGATCGATATAGTTTCACATAGAAAAGATCTGACAAAAAAAATTACAAACATTTTAGATTATCTCCAAAAGTAGTTATTCGGTGAATAATTCTAAGGATATATTGAATAGACTTGAATTACTTCATCCAAAAAAAATTGATTTGTCATTAAACAGACTAAAAATTTTATTAAAAAATTTAGATAACCCTCATCTTAAAATCTCTCACGTCATCCACATTGCTGGAACTAATGGAAAAGGTTCTGTAACTGCATTTTTGAGATCAATTTTTGAAAATTTAGGATTGAAAGTAAATGTTTATACCTCTCCTCATCTTAGAAAATTTAATGAAAGAATCAGATTAGATTCGAAATTAATTTCAACCAAGTTTCTTTATGAATTACTAGAGGAATGTGAAAATATTAATGGAGGAAAACAAATTACATTTTTTGAAATAACAACCGCAGCAGCTTTTTTAGCATTTAGTAGAAAGAAAGCTGACATTTTAATTTTAGAGACTGGTTTAGGTGGCCGATTTGATGCAACAAATGTCATAAAAAATTCAATTTGCTCAGTTTTAACACCCATTTCAATTGATCATACTAATCTTTTAGGTAATTCGTTAACAAAAATTACGAGGGAGAAATTAGGCATAATAAAACCAAATTCAATGGCAGTAATTTCAAATCAAAATAGCTTAGTAAAAAATTTAATCAAATCCTATGCAAAAAAAAATAATGTTAAAATTTATCAAGAAGGACAGGATTGGAGAATAATTAAAAAAGATTTTAGGAAAAAAATTTTTCATTTTGAGTGCAAAGAAAGAATCTTAAAATTTCCTTTTCCAAATTTGTTTGGAGAACATCAGATTGATAATGCAGCTACAGCAGTCGCAACATTTTTATATCAAAAGGTTTTTCCAATAAATTTAAGATCAATCAGTCAAGGTATAATAAAAACTAAATGGCCTGCACGTATGCAAAAGCTAGATTCTGGTAAATTGTCAAAGTTTACCGGAAAAAATTTTGAAATTTGGTTGGATGGTGGACATAATATTCATGCTTGTGAAGCAGTGTCAAAAGTTTTTAGAAAATGGAATAAAGAAAAAATTTTTTTAATTATTGGTATGGTTGAGGGTAAGGATCCTATTAATTTTATTAATAAATTAGCAGATCAAATAGAAAGTGTTTCAATTTTACCTATTAATAATCATCAGTATATTCATCCTAACAAAATAAAAAATATATTAAATAAAAGGCCCAAGGAAAAACTAAAAATTCAATGTTGTACCGGGATATTTGAAGCATTAGACGAAATAAAAAAAAACTACAATTCTGGAAAAGTCATGATTTGTGGATCTTTATACTTAGCTGGTGAGGTATTAGAAAAAGACGGATATGTAATTAAGTAACTTATCAATCAATTTTATTTTCAATCCATTCTGATAAATCATTTTTAGGTGACAGTCCAACTTTAGTATCTATTAATTCTCCATTTTTGAAAAGCAGAAGTGTAGGTATACTTCTTATTGAAAATTTTGCGGCAAGGTCCTGATTTTCGTCAAGATTTACTTTTGCAATCTGAATTTTATTTTCTAGCTCTGAAGAAAGTTCTTCAAGAATTGGAGTTAAAGTTTTACATGGTCCGCACCATTCAGCCCAAAAATCAACCAGTAATGGTAGTGTGGAATTTGAAACTTCATCTTCAAAATTTTTATGATCTAGAACTTTAATTTTACTCATTATTTTAACCTCATAATATTATCCAAAAAGTTTTTTCGATAGATTATAGTCAAATTTTATTGGTTCTGCATTATGATCATTATAATAATCATTTAGAAAGTTGATGTAAATATTATATTGATCTACTTGATCTTTAAAGTCGCCATTATGATCTTGATTTTCAATCTCCAATGAAAAGTCATCAGCCTCTTGCATCGCTGAAGGGAGAGTTATAAAAGACTCCTTTCCTAAAGAATTTAGTCTATCTGCAATTTTCTTGTGAAGATGTTTGAAAATTTTTTTTGGAAGTGCTTCTGGAAAGTTTCTATAGATATGTTTAGCAGCAAAATATTTTAGTCTGTTATCTTGAAACTTCTCAGCAAATAACCATTTCTCCTCCCATTTTTCGTTATGAAAACGATTCATAACTACTGAGTCCTTATAATTTATATTCTTGGAATATATAGTTTCTTCCTCCATTTGCATTTCCTGGGATTGCTCCTCTATTTTATCAAGAGCTTCAGCTTCAAGTATACTTCTTAGGTGATTTTTAAAATCACTGTTTTCTAATTGCGAACATTTAAGTTCAATCTCTTCATCTGACATTTCAGAGTATGGTGAAAATTTTCTAGCATAGGATTTATCCAAAATAGACGGCTGTTTGTTGATTCTTATTTTTCTAAAAAAACTTTTATTTTTATAAATATCCATTAATTCATCCTTGGAGTAATTAATAATTTCTCCGCAATCATATTTCAGATCAAATCCAATTAGTTGATTATTATATACAGGATGCTTTATCAAATGTTTGACTAAATAAATTCGATGTGAACTAAACATATAATTATGAAGTGTAAATAATCTTTGATTCAGTATCTTATTTTCTACTTTTTTTGAACTTGAGTTTTCTATAAAAGAATTTAGAAGATCCTTGTTATTATTTATGAGTAAAGAGAGTAATTTCATAGTTGCTTCAACATCTGCGATTGCTTCATGTGAATTTTTTATTTCAAAAGAATTAGCCCTGGCTAGACTTTCTAATTTAAAAGTTAATTTTCCATTTTCATTTTTTTCAACTTTGACGTTATTTTTTTTAAAGGCATGAATCATTGTTACAAAGTTATATACATCACCTCTAAAGTTTCCATTAGTGTTTGTTAAGTAAGGAAAAATAAAATGTTCCCAAAAAGCTTGCCTAAAAAATTCTTCATCAAAATTAATTGAATTGAATCCAATAAAAAAGCAGTTTTTAAATTTTTTGAGAAAACTCTCTATTTCTAGAATCATTTGGTAATAGCTTTTTCTTTCAGAGAGAATTTCACTAACTTTCAATTTATTTACTTTAAGGGCACCTATAGATGGTATAATATCGCTGTTAAGCCTGGACCGAATATTCAAGGTCTTTAATTGATTAAAATCATTGTCATAGATTATAAATCCTGCTTGAAGAATTTGATCAAATCTTGCGGATCTTCCAGATGTCTCAAAATCATAAATCACATATGTCATTATTTTATTTTATTTTATTTTTAATTTTTTTAAAGTCAGTTGGAGTACTTATATGAAACCAAGCGCTTTCATCGATATATCCAAAGATTCTTTTTTTTCTAATTAAAGGATAAAAAACTTCTTTCAACGAAAATTTATTTTTTTTAAAATCCATAATTAAATTTGGTTTAAAAATTTGTAATCCAGTAAAAACAAATTTCATAGATGAGAAAACATCACTTATTGGAGAACAATCTTTAGTTTCGTTACTTGTATTGAAATCTCCTTTCCCTCTGTAACCAAAAAAATCACTTTTATTTTTTAAGCATAATAAAATATCCATATTTGTTGGGTTCCACTTTTGAATTAATAGTTCAAGTGGAGAAGTGGTATTATTAATCCAAAATGTATCACTATTCAAAAGAATCAAAGGTTTTGGTTGAAGCATTTTTTTTTTTAGTGCATTCAACACCCCTCCTCCAGTTTCTAAAATTTCATTTTCAATAATGATATTTACTCGAGAGTCATATTTTTCAATTTTTTCAACAATTTGTTCAGATAAATGAAATGCATTGACCACAATATTTTTAAAATCTAATCCAATCAACGTGTCTATGTGATTTTCAAGAAGACTTTTTTTGTTAATCTCAAGCAAAGCCTTCGGTTTTGTTTTAGTTAGTGGCAGCATTCGTTTCCCAAAACCTGCCGCAAAAATCATAGCTTCATTAATTTTCATTTTTCTAGATAAGTTTTCTTAATAGACTATTAAAATCTTTAAATTCTTCTTGTTCTAAATTATTTTTTAATAATTTTTTTACTCTGGGTATGTGGGTTAAATAATTCTTTTTTTTATCTCTTTTGAAAAGTCTTGAAAAAATACCTAGAACCTTTAGGTGTCTTTGTATTGCAATTAAAGAAAAAGAAAATAAAAAATCTTTTTTATTAATATTATCAAATTTTTTTAAATAATATTCTATTATTTTATGTTCCAATTGTTTTGGAAAATTAATTCTTGCATCTTGTGTAAGCGAAACAATATCGTATACGCACGGCCCTATTAAAGCATCTTGATAATCAATCCATCCACACTTGAAATGATTTTTTCTCTCTCCTAAAAAAAAAAGATTATCAATATGGTAATCCCTATGAATAAAAACTTCGGGAATCAATAAGGTTCTCTCTAAGGAGAAAAAGAGTATTTTTTTAAATTCATTAACAATACTTTCATCAAATTTTATTGAGTTCATTGGTAAGTACCATTCAAAGAAAAGTTTTGATTCGCGAAAAAACGTTTCTTTAGTATACTTTGGAATATTTGGTTTGAAATTTAAGAAATGAAGACGAATAAGTGAATCAATAGCAGTGAAATATAATTTTTTTCTATTTGAACCTTTTATTAAGTCTGAATACTTTTTTTTACCAAAGTATTCTATCAACAAAAAGTTTGGATTTTCAAAAATTTTATGAATAACAGGTACTGAAACCTTACTTTTTAGTAGCCTGGTAATTTTAATAAAATTCTTGAAACTTTTTTCTTTATTGTCGTACATCAACAAAAGCTTCTTATCTTTTATTTCAATAATGAAGTATTTCCTATTAGAAGCATCACCAGCCAAAAATTCAAATGAAGAGTAGTTAATTTTTTTTTTACTTAATTCTTTTTTAACAAAATTATATAATTCCATTTTTAGAAAAATTTTTTAGATTAGTATTACCAAAGAACTTAATTTTAACATATTTTTGAAAATCTTTATCTTCATAAAAAAACATTTCTATTCTGTCTTGTGGTAAAAAATCTTTTATTATTTTAGACCATTCAACAATCACTAAATCATTAAGAGCTGTCTCAAAATCTAAATTAAATAACTCATTTTTATTTTTTATTCTATAAAAATCAAAATGCCAAATTTTAAAGTTAGCAAGATCATATACTTGAACAATTGGGAATGTTGGACTTAGAACTTTAATTTTTTTTTTGGCTAAAAAATTTATCAAAAATCTGGCAAAAGTTGTTTTTCCAGTTCCAAGTTCACCATCCAAGCAAATTAAAACTGATTTAGAAATAATCTTTGAGAATTTTAGAGCCAAATGTTTTGTTGACTCAATATTTTTTAAATAAATGTTAAATTCATCTTTCATTTTTTTATTATCTACTAATATAAATATAAGGTATTTTATAATAGTTATATTGGATTAAGAAATTATGAATAAAATTGATACTGATGTTTTAATAATTGGAGCAGGTCCAGTTGGACTTTTTACAGTTTTTCAGCTTGGACAACTTGGAATCAAATCTTGTATAATTGACTGTTTAAGTGAAGTTGGAGGGCAGTGTTCAGCTTTATATCCAGAAAAACCAATTTATGATATACCCGCTTATCCAGACATAAAAGCTATTGATCTTGTTAAAAAGTTACAAAAACAAATAAGTCCTTTCAGACCAGAGATTTTTCTTAATCAAAGAGTAGATAAAATCAAAGAAGACAAAAATAAATTTTTTGTTTCGACATCTACCGATAGGAATATTTCGGCTAGATGTATTATTATTGCTGCGGGTAATGGAGCATTTGGACCTAATAAACCACCATTGGATGGTATTGATGAATATGAAAATAAAACATTATTCTACAACATCAGAAATAAAAAACTTTTTGATAATAAAACCGTTGCAATAGCTGGTGGTGGTGATTCTGCGGCTGATTGGGCAATAGAATTATCAAAAAATGCTAAAAAGATTTATTTTATTCATAGAAGAACAAAATTAAGAGCTGCTCCAAATAGCGTAAAAAAACTCTATGATTTAGAAAAAAAAAAAAAAGATAGAAATGATAATTCCTTTTCAACTAGATTCTTTGGTTGGAGATAATGGAAAAATAGAAAAAATAAATGTAAGAAATATTGATGGAAAAATTAAGGAATTAGATGCTGATTTTTTTCTTCCTTTTTTTGGTCTATCTTCAGAGCTTGGGCCGATAAAAGACTGGGAGTTGGAAATTGAAAAAAATATTTTAAAAGTTGATCAATCAACATGCATGACTTCTAGGGAGGGAATATTTGCTATCGGTGATATTTGTTCTTATCCTGGAAAACTTAAGTTAATCTTGACTGGTTTCTCAGAAGCAGCGATTGCATCACATTCTTGCTATAATAGAGTATATCCTGAAAAAGTATTACATTTTGAATATTCAACTACTAAAGGAATTAAAAAATTGATTTAAGTCTTTTGTTTTAGTGTTTTCATATCGATTAC
>MDTD01142075.1_pt1 | contig 10765 bp, 12 predicted proteins | sample 811221 | NCBI WGS metagenome assembly MDTD01 (sample SAMN05326646, study PRJNA326480) | marine metagenome | isolation source: seawater | place: Pacific Ocean: South West | collected 2011
ATGTGGAGAGCATGGGGAATTACCAATGAAACTGAGTTAATGGCATTAGCTATTGGAGCTGTTGTAATGGCAGCTTTAATGCTTCATGCTGGTATTTTTCATTATCACAAAGCTGCTCCAAAAATGGAATGGTTCCAAGATGTTGAATCTATGATGAATCATCATCTTGCAGGTCTATTAGGCTTAGGTTCCTTAGCTTGGGCAGGACATTGTATTCACATAGGTGCACCAACAGCTGCCCTATTAGACGCAATTGATGCGGGTAAACCTCTAGTGATTAATGGAACTACCATAGCTTCGGTAGCAGATATGCCAATGCCTCATGAATTGTGTAATCCTGCAATTGTAAGTCAAATTTTTCCTGGCTTGGCTGCACGATCTGCTGAAAATTTCTTTACGGGCAATTGGTGGGCTTATTCAGACTTTCTAACTTTTAAAGGAGGGTTAAATCCTGTTACAGGAAGTTTATGGATGACAGATATTTCTCACCACCATTTAGCAATAGCAGTTTTATTTATAATTGCAGGTCATATGTACCGAACCAATTATGGAATTGGTCATAGCATGAAAGAAATAATGGATGCTCAGCAGGGTGATCCTATCTTATTTCCAGCACCTAAAGGTCATCAAGGTTTATTCGAATTTATGGCTGAAAGTAGACATGCTCAATTATCAGTTAATTTAGCAATGCTTGGTTCATTATCAATAATTATTTCTCACCATATGTATGCTATGCCTCCATATCCATATATAGCCATTGATTATATGACTGTATTAGGTTTATTCACTCATCATATGTGGATAGGAGCATTGTTCATTGTAGGAGCAGGAGCTCATGCTGCCATAGCAATGGTTAGAGATTATGATCCCGCAAAAAATATTGATAATGTTTTAGATAGAGTTTTAAAAGCTAGAGATGCAATAATTAGTCATTTAAATTGGGCATGCATGTTTCTAGGTTTTCATAGTTTTGGTCTTTATGTTCATAACGATACTATGAGAGCACTTGGAAGACCTGATGACATGTTTAGTGATAAAGCAATACAATTGCAGCCTGTATTTGCACAGTGGGTTCAAAATATACAATCTTCAGGTATAGGAACAACTTTGTTGAGTGGTAGCGGAGTTAGTCAAGTATTCAATGGTGAAACAGTTACTATAGGCGGCAAGGTTGCAATGACTGGAATACCTCTTGGTACTGCTGACTTTATGATTCATCACATACATGCCTTCCAAATTCATGTATGTTTATTGATTTTGCTAAAAGGTGTTCTTTATTCAAGAAATTCAAGATTAATACCAGATAAAGCATCCTTAGGGTTTAGATTTCCTTGTGATGGACCTGGAAGGGGTGGTACCTGCCAAGTCTCCGCTTGGGACCATGTTTTCCTAGGATTATTTTGGATGTATAACTGTATTTCAATTGTAATCTTCCATTTTTCTTGGAAAATGCAAAGTGATGTATGGGGTTTAACTGGTGGTAATTTCGCTCAAAGTTCAATAACAGTTAATGGATGGCTCAGAGATTTCTTGTGGGCGCAAGCTTCTCAGGTCCTTACAAGTTATGGACAAGCAATTAGTATGTATGGACTAATGTTCTTGGGTGCGCATTTCATTTGGGCTTTTAGTCTTATGTTTTTATTTAGCGGCAGAGGCTACTGGCAAGAGCTCTTCGAATCAATTTTATGGGCTCACAACAAATTAAAAGTAGCTCCAGTTATTCAACCAAGAGCTTTATCTATTACTCAAGGTAGAGCAGTTGGTGTAACCCACTTTTTAGTCGGAGGCATAGCAACAACATGGGCCTTCTTCCACGCTAGACTATTTGGTCTTGGCTAATCCTGAACTTCTCTTTTTATTCTAATGGCAACAAAATTTCCATCATTTAACCAGGGTCTAGCTCAGGACCCAACTACCAGAAGAATCTGGTACGGTATTGCTACTGCTCATGATTTTGAAAGTCATGATGGCATGACTGAAGAAAAATTATATCAAAAATTATTTTCAACTCATTTTGGACATTTAGCAATTATTGCTTTATGGGTTGCTGGAAATCTCTTTCATATAGCTTGGCAAGGGAATTTCGAACAATGGGTATTAGACCCACTTCACGTAAGACCTATTGCCCATGCTATTTGGGATCCTCATTTTGGAAAAGGGATCACGGAAGCCATGTCACAAGCAGGTGCTCAAGGTCCTGTCAATATAGCTTATTCAGGCTTATATCATTGGTGGTATACCATCGGGATGAGAACTAACGAACAGTTATTCCAAGCCTCAATTTTTATGAGTATATTATCTTGTTGGACATTATTTGCAGGATGGTTACATCTTCAACCCAAATTTAGACCATCCCTAGCTTGGTTTAAAAATGCTGAGACAAGATTAAACCATCACTTATCTGTACTTTTTGGATTCAGTAGTATTGCTTGGACTGGACATCTAGTTCATGTAGCAATTCCTGAATCAAGAGGTCAACATGTAGGCTGGGATAATTGGTTAACAGTTCTGCCTCACCCGGCAGGTTTAGCGCCTTTTTTCACTTTAAATTGGGGAGCTTATGCCCAAAATCCTGATTCTTTAGATGCAGTATTTGGAACTTCTCAAGGCGCAGGTACTGCAATATTTACATTTCTTGGTGGTTTACATCCTCAAAGTGAGGCATTATGGCTTACTGATATTGCTCACCACCACATAGCTATTGGAACAGTTTTTATAATTGCAGGTCATATGTATAGAACTACATTTGGAATAGGTCATAGTTTAAAAGAGATTACAGAAGCTCATAATACTAGACATCCAATTGATCCTCATAAAGGAAGCTTTGGCATAAATCATGATGGAATATATGAGACTCTTAATAACTCATTACATTTTCAGTTAGGTTTAGCCCTCGCTGCTTTAGGAGTTGCAACTTCTCTGGTGGCTCAACACATGGGAGCATTACCATCATATGCATTTATAGCCAGAGATTATACTACTCAATCAGCTTTATATACTCACCACCAGTACATCGCAATGTTTCTTATGGTAGGAGCCTTTGCACATGGAGCAATATTTTTTGTGAGAGATTATGATCCTGAATTAAATAAGGACAATGTTTTGGCTAGAGTTCTTGGTACTAAAGAAGCTTTAATTAGTCATCTTAGTTGGGTCACTATGTTATTAGGTTTTCACACATTAGGAATTTATGTACACAATGATGTTGTTGTAGCTTTTGGAAATCCAGAAAAACAGATTCTTATAGAACCAGTTTTTGCTCAGTTTGTGCAAGCTGCTCAAGGGAAAATGATGTATGGATTTAATGCATTGCTTTCTGATCCAAATAGTGCGGCCAGTGTTGCTGCAAATTCTTTACCTGGTAATCATTACTGGATGGATCTAATAAATAGACAAGATGCTTTAAGTGCATTTCTTCCTATTGGACCTGCTGATTTTCTCGTTCATCATGCTATTGCTCTTGGATTACATACGACTGCTTTAATCCTTATCAAAGGTGCCTTAGATGCAAGAGGAACAAAATTAATTCCTGATAAAAAAGATCTTGGATACGCTTTTCCTTGTGATGGTCCAGGTAGGGGTGGTACTTGTGATAGTTCATCTTGGGATGCTATGTATTTAGCTATGTTCTGGGCACTTAATTTAATAGCTTGGGTTACATTTTATTGGCATTGGAAACACCTAGCGATTTGGCAAGGTAACGTTGCTCAATTTAATGAATCAGGTACTTATTTAATGGGTTGGTTCCGAGATTATTTATGGCTAAATTCTGCTCAACTTATTAATGGATATAATCCTTTTGGAGTAAATGCTTTATCAGTTTGGGCATGGATGTTCTTATTTGGCCATTTAGTATGGGCAACAGGCTTTATGTTCTTAATATCCTGGAGAGGATACTGGCAAGAATTAATCGAAACTTTAGTTTGGGCCCATCAAAGAACACCTATTGCTAACTTGGTTGGTTGGAGAGATAAACCAGTTGCTTTATCTATTGTTCAAGCAAGACTTGTAGGTTTAGCTCACTTTACGATAGGAAATATCCTCACATTTGGTGCATTCGTTATAGCTTCTACGTCTGGTAAATTTGGTTAAATAAATATTTTCAATAGAAAAATCACCAATTATTGGTGATTTTTTTTTGAGGAATTTTAATTAAATCTTTAAGGTAAGATTGAATTATCTAGGAATTAATTTTATGCACGACAAAAATAATCACATTTCAATTGTTATTCCTGTTTTTAACGAGAGTGAAAGTATAAGTCTCTTAATAAAAGAAATTATAAAAATAATGAACGAATATGAACTTATATTTGAACTAATAATTATCAACGATGGTTCAAAAGATAAGACCTTAGAAGTTCTTAAACACTTATCATCTGAATTAAATGAACTTACAATTATAGATTTAAGAAAGAATTATGGCCAAACAGCGGCCATGGCCGCTGGATTTGATTATGCGAAAGGAGACATAATCATAACTCTGGATGGAGATCTCCAAAATGATCCTAAAGATATTCCAAATCTGATTAACACTATTCATGATGGTTATGATTTAGTCTGCGGATGGAGATTTAATAGAAAAGATAAGTTAATTAATAGACGAATTCCTTCAGTAATAGCCAATAAATTAATAGGTAAAGTAACAGGTATAAACCTACATGATTATGGGTGTTCATTAAAAGCTTTTAAAAAGGAAATTATTAAAGATATAAAACTTTATGGGGAACTACATCGATTTTTGCCAGTACTAGCAAATATAGAAGGGGCGCAAATAAAAGAAGTAAAAGTCAATCATAGAGAAAGGAAATATGGGAAAAGCAAGTATGGGATTGATAGAACTTTTAGAGTATTAATGGATTTATTAACTGTATGGTTCATGAATAAATTCCTTACAAGGCCAATGTATATATTTGGATTTATTGGTATAGCGAGTATATTAAGTAGTTTATTCATGAGTTCCTATTTAATTATCATAAAGTTATCGGGAGAGAATATAGGTAATAGACCTCTTCTAATGTTTGCATTAATACTTGGAATTGCGGGAGTACAGCTATTTAGTTTCGGATTATTAGGTGAATTATTAATAAGAACTTATCATGAAAGCCAAAATAGACCTATTTACAGAGTCAGATCGATAAGAGGAAATAAATGAATTAAATGCTACTTAAATTTTTCAATTAAACTGGCAGATATTTTTACAACATCAGAATCCATATCTTTTAGTCCTTTTTTTAATATAGATAAAGTAGATTTATCAGATAGATTATTCGCAATATTTAAGGCCTCAATTTTTTGATATTTTGTACCTTGAAAAAGAATAAACATCTCTTTTCTTAAAATGGCTTTTTCTTTACTCGAATAAACTTTTTTATCCTGAGTGTATAAATTTCTTGTATAGTTTCTTGATTTATTAAAATTATTATTATCTACAATTCGCGGCTTTTTATTATGCAATTTTTTGTTACTAAAAAAACGAGATAATACAGATTTTCTGTTGTAAGTAATGAAGAAAAAGATTATACAAAATATAAGTATTAAAGAAATTAATCGAATCATATTAAGTTAATAAATTTTTATATCATCTATTAATGAAATTACCACAGATCAAACTAATTCAACTAAAGTAATATTAATATATTAATTTAATTATGTCTTCGGATATGGTTGCTAGCTGGTTACCTTCTATCTTTGTTCCTATGATAGGAATTTTAGTTCCTGCTGTTTCCATAATTTTAATAGGAAGATATATAACTGCATCTGAATAAAAATTTTATTTTCAAGGTTATTCTATGGAATCACAAAAAGTATCTAAACAAACAGTTGACTCTGCTACAACAAATCAACAATCTATTGATAATTCAGATTATGGAGCTGCAAAAGATTGGGCTATAAAAACAGTATCAGATCCATGTGTAGGAAATTTATCAACTCCAGTTAATAGCGGATATATCACTAAAGCATTCATAAACAATTTACCCTTCTACAGAAAAGGAATCTCGAATAACTTCAGAGGTTTAGAGACTGGTGCTGCTTTTGGATACCTACTCTATGGACCATTTACTATGACTGGTCCATTAAGAAATTCTGATTTTGCTCTTACAGTTGGCCTTCTTGGTGCTATCGGTGCTGTTCATATATTAACTGCACTGTTACTTCTATATAACTCACCAGGTAAGAAACCTAATATTCAGCCTCAAGATTGTACTGTTGACAATCCACCCAAAGAGCTTTTCACAAGACAAGGATGGTCAGACTTCACTAGTGGTTTTTGGTTAGGAGGTTGCGGTGGTGCTGTGTTTGCCTGGCTAATTTGCGGAACCTTACATTTAGATGTAATAATGCCCATGATCAGAACATTAGGTAGCTGAAATTATAACTAATAAATGTTTATCTAATCGTTTGATCCCATCTATAGGATCGAATGATTCTTCCTGCTGAATTTAACTGAGATTTATAGTATTTAGATATATTATCTTCTTTTGCAACATCTAATAAACAATCAAGGGCTATACCATTCCTTCCAAATTCCCTCCCTGAAGAATGAAAATAAAATCCATTTTTGAAATAAATACCTACATGATCAACTCGTTTCTTATTACCAAAAAATATAAGGTCACCCATACGTAAAGAATCAATCTTGTTAGGAAATCTGAAAAGATGCTTACAAAAATTTCTCATTTGATATGCGTCCCTTGGTAAGTAAATTTTTTTTTTCATAAACGCTGTTTGAATTAAGCCCGAGCAGTCAAAATTAGGGCCAAAAGTACCGCCCCACTTATAGGTATTAGGTTTGTAAGATTGCCACAATATCCAATTAAGAATTGCTGGAATTTGACTTTGTATAAACAATTGCTCATTCCGATTGATTTTTCCCTTCCGTAAAGTTGTTCTCTCTATCTCTAATTGATCAAAATTTACCCAGCAAATATAACCATCTTCAAAAAGTTGAATTAATATTCGAGATTTTACATTGAAACAAATTCTGTAAACTTTAGGTGATAGAACTCTAAACAGTCTATTTTTCAAGATTTCAGTTACTAAGTTATCATTCAATTCATCTTTATATCCAGAAATATTTGATTTTAATTTCCACCAAATGGTCTTTGAAAAATTTGTTTGTTTAAATAATATTATAGGATCCATTAAGTTTCTTGTACAAATGACTTTCTATTACCATAAGGAAGATATGGGTATAATTTTAAAAAATATATTAAGTAAATTATTTCATAGAAATAAGAATTATTCTCTTCAAAATATAGCTATAACTTGGATAAATTATCAAGATAATATTAATTCCTCTAGGGGGTATGGATATGGTTTAAATAATGAAAAGCTAATTTATCCTGCAAGCATCGTTAAATTAGTCTATGGGCTAGCTACATATTACTGGATTAAAAGAAAAATCATTCCATATGAGACAGAACTTTCGGAAGCTGTTTATAAAATGCTTCACCACTCCAGTAATGATGCAACTAGTTATATTCTTGATACCTTAACAGGCACAACCAGCGGCCCTTCATTAGAAGGCAAAAGCTGGAATATATGGAAATATCAAAGAAATATTATTAATGATTGGTTGAAAGAATTCCGGTGGAATGAATTAAGCAAATTTAATTGTTGCCAGAAAACATGGGAAGATGGCCCTTTTGGGAGGGAAAAAGTTTTCTACGGTCTTAATAATGAAAATAGAAATTCAATGTCTACTGATGGTACTGCCAAAATAATGGAAGAAATTATGCAAAATTTAAATTTTGAAAGAGATAACATCAATCTCAAAAATTGTTTGTTCAGAGAACTAAATCAGAATACAAGCAAAATAAATCCGAATAGCCAAATAGAAGGCTTTTTAGGAGAGGGAATTAAAGAGAATATCCCTTTTTGGAGTAAGGCTGGCTTAATGTCACAGGTTAGGCATGATGCTGCTTGGTGGGAAAATAAGAATTCATGTAAAACTTTATTAGTTGTATTTTGTACAGGATCTGATTTCGCTCAAGATAATTTATTCTTACCTCAATTATCAAAAGAAATATATGAGTCAAATATTTCTTATTAATCAATCAAAACTTAATTTTCTTCTTCAAGGCTTTTTTCAATCCTATTTGTATAAGCTTCGTATGGAAGCAACAATATTTCTTGATTAATAGGATCACTAACGATCCATTCTCTATACTCATCTAATAAGCTCTTTCTATCTTCATATTTCAATTCATGTATGCGTAAAGCAATATCTTTTATGATTTCCTTAATTAATTTATCCAATGTTTGATCAATCATCACTTTTTTACTTCTGCATCAAGAATAATTCTTCTTATTGTTGATAAAGCTATACCTGTTTGTAGTCTAATTGTTCTATAAGAAGACCCTTCATTTCTTAATCTCAGTACCAATGACTCTTTCAAAGCACTAATTTTTGGTCTACCACCTAAATTCACTCCAACAAGCCTTTTATTTCTGCTTGCTTCCTTCTTCTTCTTAGTTATTAAGTCTTCCTCTAACTTATTTAATTCATTTAATACATTGAAAATTGAATGATATACTCCAATATCCTTTTCTGAGCAAACAAAACCAGAAAGAGTTCTAAATTTTATGCCTTCATTTAATAAATTAAAAACTACACTAATAAATTGCTCCTGTGAGTTAAAGGCTATATCAAGTTTTTCTAAGATAAAAACATCATTTTTTGCAAGAGAGGATATGGCTTTTTCAAGTTGGGGTTTTTCATCCTGATGACAACTTAATAATTCAGAGAATACTATTTGGCATCCAAAATCAGTCAAACGCTTAATTTGATCATTTAAATAATCAGTATCACCATCAATAGCCCTAGCATAACCAATATACTTAGTTTTATATTTCTTATTAGTTAATAAATTTTTACCGATCGATTTTTTCATATATTATTATATTATTTTTACTGTATCAAAAAATAAATAAAAGAACAGTAAAAAATACATAATTTAATTAATATATACTCAATTTAAAATATTTTTGCATGTTATGAAAACTATAGTTTTTAACTATTCTTAAAATTATACTTAACATATCTAAAATTATAATTGATATTTAGTATTCGAAAGATTGATATCATTGTTCATGAATAAGATGGTAATCCAATAAAACATTTTGCTAAAATAAGTTAACTTGGATATTTGAATATTTGAATAATATTGGAATTATTCTATTTGATATAGATGGTGTAATCCGCGATGTATCTCATAGTTATAGACTCGCAATAAAAAAAACAGTTGAGAAATTTTGTGGCTATGAACCTAGCACTTATAATATTGATGAACTAAAGAATGAAGGGATTTGGAATAATGACTGGGACTTAAGTCTTGAATTAATTAAAAGATTTAAAAAAGAGAATAACAGCTATTTAGATATTCCTACCAGGAAGGAAATCATAGAAATTTTTGAGAGACTTTACTTTGGCTGTAACCCTAATAAAGATTGGAAAGAATGGACTGGCTTTATTAAAAATGAGAAAATAATTGTTGAAAAGGATCTCTTTAAACTTCTAACATTAAATAAAATTGTTTGGGGATTCGTAAGTGGGGCAGAGAAACCCTCTGCTTTGTTTGTCTTAGAAGAAAGGCTGAAACTTAAAAATGTTCCACTTATCGCAATGGGGGACGCACCAGACAAGCCAAATCCTGAAGGATTTATTAGTCTTGCGAGAGAATTATCTGATTATGAACTTGGTGTTAAATCACCACCAATAGCTTATGTAGGAGACACGATTGCCGATGTTAAAACAATTTCTAATGCTCGCGAACAAATCCCCTCTCAAGAATTTATTAGTATTGCTGTCACCCCTCCACATTTACAAATAGAATCCAATTACAAAGAACGTCTTCATTATGAAGAAAATCTTAAATTTGCAGGAGCAGATTATATACTTCAATCAGTTAATGATATTAAAAATTTATACCCTAATTTATTTTAGAAAAATTTAAATAGTATATTTATTAAGAATCATAATCTGTTCGAAAACCTTCACATAACGCCTTATCTAATAGATATAATTTTAGCAAAGCGATTTAGATCAAACTTAGTTTGTAAGTTATGACGAGAAAATCAAAATATACAAATGGATATAAAAGGAAATATGGAAAAAATCCAATACCATTTCCTCATATTGTTTTAGAGAAAAGAAAAGAAGTTTACTTTTACATAACCTACGGCTTCCCTGCAATTCTTGCAATAAAGCCAATAATGAGAGAACATTTTCCAGATGACTATAAGGGATTTATTGCATCAGAAGAAACTTGGGGAAAATTGATGGAAGAACTCAATCCCGACAAAGCAAAAAATTATTCTATTTAAATAATTAATGGCCACGATCATAGATCTTTATAGTGACTTTTTAGTATAGAAATATACTAATGATATTACTAATTTGATTTGATATGTAATACATTCAAATTAGTTTGAGTCAATTTATAAAGACTCATTATTATTAAATCAAATTTTTTAAAGTTTTATCGCTAATTAATAAATAAAAAAGGGAGAGAGCATTATTTAGATAGGGGAGAGACTTTATCCCCTCATTTAAGAGATTATTTCTAAATTGATCTAAAATTAAATGAATTGGTATACCTAAGTTAACTCTAGATTTACTACCAGCAAAATATTCTTCACCACTTCCCCACAACATATATTTAATTCTCCCCATAACATTTTTATTTCTCCACACAACATTCCCCACAACAAAATAAAAAAATTATGCTTTATTTGTTAAGAAAAGATAAGACCTCAAATTAAC
>MDTD01185106.1_pt1 | contig 10764 bp, 9 predicted proteins | sample 811221 | NCBI WGS metagenome assembly MDTD01 (sample SAMN05326646, study PRJNA326480) | marine metagenome | isolation source: seawater | place: Pacific Ocean: South West | collected 2011
AACCTCGCATCAGCTGTTGGCCGTATCTGAAACGTTGGTGATGAGCTTGACCAGTGGAAGGAACAACGCGATCACGATCACGCCGACCGCACCACCGAGACAGACGACAAGCAACGGCTCGAGGAGACTCAACAGGGACTGGACAGCCACGTCGACCTCCTCGTCGTAGTTGTCGGCGATCTTCATGAGCATGACATCCATGTCGCCGGTCTCTTCACCGACATCGATCATGTTGACCACGAGCGAATCGACGACCTTCGCCTCCCGAAGAGGCTCGGCGAACGTCTCGCCCTCGCGAATCGAGTCATGTACGCTCGTCAGCGCCTTCTCGAACACGTAGTTTCCGCAGGTATCGCGAGTGATCTTGATCGCCTCGAGGATCGGGACACCGGCGGACACCAGAGTTCCCAATGTTCGCGTGAACCGTGCCACCGTCGTCTTCTCGACCAGCCCGGCTATGACGGGGATATGGAGAAGCAGCCAGTCGGTCGTCGCACGTCCGATGTTCGTCCTGCGGAAGATCTTGAAGATGAAGAACAGCACGAATGGCGCCGCCACGACATAGATGAATCCAGGTATATCCTCCCCCTTGCCCGCCATCCAGTTACTCATGTTGATGAGGGTCTGGGTGAGGGCTGGAAGCTCCGTGTTGAAGTCGTTGAAGATCTCCTCGAACTTCGGGATGACGAAGATCATGATGCCGGAAACGATGGTGACCGCGATCAGAACGACGACGATCGGATAGATCATGGCGCCCTTGATGCGACGCTTGAGTCGCTCCGCCTTCTCCATAAAGTTGGCCAGACGCTGGAGGATCACATCGAGCACACCACCGATCTCACCGGCGTTCACCATCTTGCTGTAGAGACGATCGAATGCCTTGGGATGCTTGGCCATCGCCTCTGAAAGCGCCGTCCCCGACTCGACATCTTCGACGACGAGCCCCAGGACATCCTTCAGTTTGCCGCCCTTCTGCTGCTGCTCGAGAATCTGCAACGAGCGAAGCAGTGGAAGGCCCGCATCCTGAAGCGTCGACAACTGACGAGTGAACAGCGTCAGGTTCTTCTTCTTGACACCGCCGAGGGACAGCGAAGGCCCTTTCTTCTTCTTCTTGGTTTCGGAGTCATCCTCGGACTTCTTCTTTCCGAAATCGAGGGAGAAGAACGACTTCTTCTTGGGCTTGTCTCCGCCTGCGGGAGCACTCCCCTTCTCCTTGCCCTTCTGCTCTCGGACAGAGGTGGGGAAATGGCCCAGGCCGCGGATCTGCTGGATGGCCTCTTCGGACGAACCGGCATCGATGGCGCCACGCTGTGGCTTGCCCGTCGCATCCAATGCTTCATATTGATAGGTCGGCATGATCTTCTACCCGCTGAATGGGGCTACTCCTCGGCAATCGTTTCTCTGACTACTTCATCAATGGTGGTCCGCCCGTCATAGATCGAGAGCAAACCGGTCTCGCGGAGCGTTCGCATACCGCGACGCCTGCATTCGGCCTTCAGACCGGCTGTCGACATCTGCCCCATGATCATTTCACGAAGGGCGTCATCGAGAACCATGATTTCATACAACGCCAATCGGCCTCGATAGCCTGTGCCGTTGCAGCTCTCGCAACCATCCCCCCTGAAGAAGGTGCGGCCGGATACTTCGCTTGGTCGAAGCTCGAGTTCCATGAGTTCGGCCTCGGACGGCTCGTACTCGACCTTGCATTTGTCGCATATTCGACGAACTAGCCGCTGGGCAACGATGGCCTCGACGGTCGCCGTGATCAGGAAGGTCTCCACGCCCAGGTCGACCATTCGCAGAATGGTCGAGGGGGCGTCATTCGTATGCAGCGTCGAGAACACCAGGTGACCGGTCAATGATGCCTGAATGGCGATCTGGGCCGTCTCGAGATCGCGGATCTCACCGACCAGAATGGTGTCCGGGTCCTGACGAAGGAAGGAACGCAGCAGACGTGCGAAGGTCAGATCCTGATCGGCATTGACCTGACACTGGATCAAGCCATCGATGTCGTATTCAACGGGATCCTCGGCGGTGAGGATCTTGGTATCGGGATCGTTCAATTCAGACAACGCCGCATACAGGGTCGTCGTCTTACCGGAGCCGGTTGGCCCGGTGATGAGAACGACACCATTGGGCTTCTTGATCAGGTCCCGCATGAGCTCGAGGTCGTCATCGCGTAGCCCCACCTTGTCCAGACTCAGCTGGACATTCGAGCGGTCCAGAACACGCATGACGACAGACTCGCCGTACATGGTCGGAAGAACGGAGACACGCAAGTCGATAGGCAGCTGATTGACGGTCAGTTCGATTCGACCATCCTGGGGCAATCGTCTTTCCGCGATGTCGAGATTGGCCATGACCTTGACACGACTGACGATCGGGAGCGCCAGATGCGGAGGCGGCGGAACCATCTCGTACAGAACGCCGTCGATGCGATATCGCATCTTGAACTCGTTCTCGAAAGGCTCGAAGTGGATGTCACTGGCCTTGTCCTTGATCGCTTGCAAAAGCACCAGATTGAGCAGACGAATGACCTTGTTGTCGTCGGCAGCCTGGGCGACCTGCTCGAGATCGACCGAATCACCGCGACCCTCAAGTGCCGCAAGCGATTCGGAATCCTCCAGCTGAGACATCATGTCCAGCATGGATGAACCGGCACCGGCGTAGAGCTTCTCGATGGCCTTATCGATCACATCGGGCTCGGCAACGACCGCGTTGACATTGAATCCCATCAGCAGACGAAGATCATCAACAGCCCTGAAGTTGTCGGGACTCTTCATCGCGATCGTGAGCGTCCGGGAGGATTCATCGAACGAGAGAGGGATGATCTGATAGGTCTTGGCTGTTTCGGATGGAAGATGTTCGACGAGGGCCAGCTCCAGTGTTTCCGGATCGACCTCGACCATCTCCATCCCCGCCTGACCGGCGACGGCACGGAGGATGTCGGCCTCCGTGATGTAGCCGAGATCCTTGAGGATGGCACCGATCTTGGATGACTCGCCCTTTTCCTTGCGAGCTCTCTGGATCGCCAACGCCTCCTGAACCTGATCTCTGGTCAGGACTCCCAACTTCACAAGTACGCGACCGAATCGCCGACCCTTCAGCTCGGAGGCACCGCCCTTTGAACGGCTGCTGCTGCCAGTGGAGCGTCCCTTGACTCTCACTCGTGACTTGCTGCTCGTATCACCCGCCTGGCTCTTTGCCATGGGATCCACTCCAATTTCCCGCCCATGGCAGCCTGCCATGGCGGGCCAGCCTCGGCCAATGCCCGCGTGTCAGGGGACAAGCCGTCGGGCTCAGTTGAATCAATCTCGGATCAGGGCACCAAACCCAGAATCGTTGCTCATTGAAACAGTACCCATACATTCGAATGTAAGTGGGTGTCGAGAGCTGTTTTTCTTGTTAAAAACGGTTATGCCACCCGTTTTATGCAATATATACGGGTGGCTCCCGGGCAGCCTCAGCCGCCCTGAAGCCCCTAGGAAGCCTCTGTCGGATTATCCAATTCAGGCCTTCCAACGGTTTTACCAGCTCTGTGGACACGATTGGTGATCTCGCCTGGATCCCTGGCCTTGTCCACCATTTCCTCGGCTGAAATCAGCCCCTTCTCAAAGAGACCGAAGAGGTTGTCATCAAGCAGCTGCATTCCGAACTTGCGGCCCGTCTGGATGGCCGAATCGATTCGGAAGGTCTTGTTCTCTCGGATGAGGTTGGAAATGGCCGGTGTTACCACCAGGAATTCATAGGAGGCGACCCGACCAGGCTTGTCGTCTCTGGCCAGAAGCACCTGTGAAAGCACCGCCACCAACGAGGAGGAGAGTTGAACACGAACCTGAGCCTGCTGGTTCGTCGGGAAGGCGTCGATGATTCGGTTGATGGTTCCGGCCGCACCGGTGGTATGCAGGGTCCCGAAGACCAGGTGGCCGGTTTCAGCCGCTCGAATCGCTGCCTCGATCGTCTCGAGGTCACGCATTTCACCCACGAGAATCACATCGGGGTCAGATCGAAGAACACGACGCAACGCCTCTGCGAACGTCGGAACATCCGCGCCGACTTCACGCTGGTTGACCACCGACTGCTTGTGCTGGTGGTAGTACTCGATCGGATCCTCGACCGTCACGATATGACGATCATGATTGTTGTTGATGTAGTCGATCATCGTCGCCAGAGAAGTCGTCTTGCCTGAGCCGGTGGGCCCAGTCACGACGAAGAGACCACGAGGACGCCGAATGAGATCCTTGCAGATTGGCGGCAGACCGATCTGGTCGAACGTCAGGAATTCGTTTGGAATCAGACGAAGCACAAGCGCCAGATCACCCCTCTGGCGGAACACCGACACACGAAATCGTGCGGCCTCACCGTAGGCGAAACCGAAGTCGGTCCCGCCCATCTCCTGCAGCTCCTGCTGGTTGCGTTCGGGTGTGATGGACTTCATCAAGGCGACACAGTCGTCCGAATTCAGAACCTTCGTATCGAGATTCCGAAGCTTGCCGTTCAATCGCAGCGTCGGCTTCCTGCCGACGGTCAGGTGGAGGTCGGACGCGTCCTGCTTAACAACGGTATCCAGCAACCTGTCAATCTGAATCGTGGACATGGACCAACCGCTCCTTCATCGCTTTCGCGAGAATCATTCAACATCGATGTTATCACCGACAAGCGTCTCCGCCTGGGCGAACTTGGCAACCTCAGCGGGTGTCGTGACACCCTTCAACACCTTCATCCGACCATCACCAAGCAGATCACGCATGCCGTTACGCAGTGCCGCCTGTCTGATTTCGGAGACCGGTGCTCTCGCGAAGGCCATCTCCCGGATATCGTTTGTCATCATCATGAACTCGAAGATGGCCTGACGACCCTTGTACCCGAGGCCATTGCACTTGGGACAGCCAACCGCCTCCATGATCTTGCCCTCAGCCTGCTCCGGAGTGACGTCGATCAGCTTCAGCATCTTCGGATCGGTGCTCTCCGCCAGCCGCTTGCAATCACAGAGCACTCGAGCCAGTCGCTGGGCCATCACGGCCTGAATGGAACTGGCTGCAAGGTACGGCTTCACGCCCATGTCGATCAGACGCGTGATCGCCGACGGGGCGTCATTCGTATGAAGCGTCGAGAAGACCAGGTGACCGGTCAAGGCAGCCTGAATCGCGATATCCGCGACCTCGCGGTCACGAATCTCACCAATGAGGATGACGTTCGGGGCCTGACGAAGCATGGACTTGAGAATGCTTGGGAAGGTCAGCCCGATCGAATCGTTCACTTGACACTGATTGATGCCCGAGAAGCTGTATTCAATCGGATCCTCCGCCGTGATGATCTTGCGATCGGGCCGGTTGAGCACATCAAGCGCCGAGTAGAGCGTCGTGGTTTTCCCCGATCCGGTCGGACCAGTTACCAGGAAGATGCCGTTGGGACGACGAATGATCTTGTTGAAGATGTCGAGGTGGTCCTGCTCGAAACCAAGCGCCGTCAGACCAATTCTCGCCGAGTCGGGACGAAGAATACGAAGCACCACCGATTCACCGTGATAGGCCGGACAGCAGGAGACACGGAAATCCACCTGTGAATCATCGATGAACATCTTGATACGACCATCCTGCGGGATACGACGCTCGGCGATGTTCACGCCGGCCATCAACTTCATTCTGGCCAGAAGCGCCGCCTGCATCCGCTTGGGCAGATTGTCCCGCACATGACAGACTCCATCGATGCGATATCGAAGCAGCACCCTGTCGGCCATGGGCTCGATGTGGATGTCAGAGGCGCGACCTCGAACCGCCTCCTCGATGATCTTAGTCGTGAGGCGGACGATCGGCGCATCATCCTCGCCAGTACTGATGTCGACAGAGGCATCCACGGACCGATCGACAGTCACATCGATGGATTCGGTGACCAACGACTCGGTCGCCACCGCTTCGCCACCACCCATCTTCTCATCGATGTAGGCCTTGATGGCGCTGCGGGGCGCTATGACTGTGTCCAGCTCGACATTCAATCTGAACCTGAGCAGGTCGAGCAGCTCCAGATCCATGGGATCGTGCACAACGATCTTCATCCGACCATTGTTGATGCCGGCCGGCAGGATCAGATGTTTGCGAACCAGATCAATGGGGGCAGCATCGAGATCGATGGCCTCCATGTGCTCCGGCTCATCCAACGAGACATAGTCCATCCCGAACTGCTCGGCGAGCCCTTCGGCGATCTGGACGTCCGTGCAGAAACCGGCCTCCACGATCGATTCACCAAGACGTCTCCCCGAACCTCGAGCCAGAGACAAGGCCTGCTCCAACTGATCCTTGGTAAGCAGCTCCTGCTTGATGAGGATCTCGCCCAGCTTCAGTCTAACTCGTGTCTTTCGGGCCATTGAGTATCCAGAGGTGGTCTTGAAAGGGTGCGGAAGGGGCGAGGGCTGTGTCGGTCAACCAGATCATGCCCTTGAACAGAGTAGTATGCCGGGGCCGTCGCCCCACCGCAAGAAGAGAAAGGGCGACCCGAGGCAGAGGCACCGGATCATCACCCAAGGCGGACCCGGACCGTTGACCAAGCCGCCACGCGAGCCCTTCCATGGCTTCCCACAATCCCAGAATCATCATCACAGCTGGACCGACTTTCGAACCCATAGACGAGGTCCGTTTCATTGGAAACAGGTCCTCAGGTCGAATGGGCCTCGCTCTGGCTGGTGAATCCGCCAGGAGAGGCTGGGATACAACCCTGCTTCTGGGACCTGGATGCCAGTCACCATCAGGTGGCATGCACGTCCTTCGGTTCCAGACCGCAGCCCAATTGAAACAACTCATGGACGAGCAGTGGCCCAGCCACGACATACTGATCATGGCGGCGGCTGTATCCGACTATGCACCCTCCAAGATCATTCCGGGAAAGCAATCCAGAGACTCCGGCCCCCTAACTCTGGAACTGGAAGCGACCACCGACATTCTGGCTGGAATCACCGCATCGAGCCGGGAAGATCAGACCATGATCGGCTTCGCACTGGAGGAAGCAGGCAACCTTCGGTCCAAGGGCCATGCCAAGCGTGCACAGAAGGGTGTTCACGCCATCGTGGCCAACCCGCTCGACACGATGGACTCTGAGATGGTCGAGGCGATGCTTCTGATGGAACATGACCGCGAAGCCGCCCCTGATCGACCAATGACCAAGATCGAATTCGCTGGATGGCTCCTTGACCAGTTGCCGATGATTGAAGCACTCAAGCAGATCAAGTGATCATACGAGGCCTCATGCGGAGGACCTCACCACCCCAACCCGCCGCTACCATGGAATCCACATGACCATCACCCCCAGTGAAACCGAATCCAGACACGCGAACCGCACCAGTGCGAAGATCTTCTGCGTGGTCTCCAGCCTGTTCATCCTGGCGCTTCTGATTCTGGGATTGAGCGGAAGCCATCACGGCCCGACATCCGATCATGGTGATTCGCCGGTCGTCGAGGAAGTCATCGAGGAGACCGCCCGGGGAGACATCCCCCAACCAGGCGAACTTTACGAACAGACTGCGAAGATCGATTCGGAAACGACCGAACTCACGGAGGAATCCAACAAACTGCCCGACCTCTGGGGACTGGGCATCATCCCCTTCGTCCTTCTGCTGGGCTGCATCGCCGTACTGCCGCTGATCCCGATCACCGAACACTGGTGGCACAGCAACCTGAGTCGGTATCTGGTGGCCATGGCACTTGCCCTGGGCACCCTCGCCTTCTACTGGATAGTCGTCGGGTACCACTCGATCGGACACGTACTCAACCATGCGCTGCTCGAGGAGTACGTCCCGTTCATCATCCTGTTGTTCAGCCTCTACGTCATCAGCGGAGGCATCCACCTCAGTGGTGACGTCCCGGCGTCCCCGAAGGTGAACACCAGCTTTCTGGCCATCGGTTTCCTGATCGCTTCGTTCATCGGAACGACCGGTGCGAGCATGCTTCTGATTCGTCCGCTCCTCAAGACCAACCGGGAACGCAAGTACAAGGTGCACACGGTCGTGATGTTCATCTTCCTGGTGAGCAACATCGGAGGCACCCTGCTTCCCATCGGGGACCCGCCTCTCTTCCTGGGCTATCTCCAGGGCGTCCCCTTCTTCTGGACATTCAACCTCTGGTTCGAATGGATCGTCGCAGGCGTGATACTGCTCGTCGTCTACTACATCTGGGACACCTTCCAGTTCAAGCGTGAAGCCGAGGTCGTACGCATCTTCTCCAGGGCCAACGTCCAGCCACTGAGAATCCAGGGCGGCATCAACTTCCTCTGGCTGCTGGGCGTCATCGCCTGCGTCGCCTTCATCAATCCCGCCAATCCACTCCCCTTCTTCGAATGGGCCCCATTTGAATTCATGCGGGAACTCTGCATGATCCTGCTGGTGGGCATCTCCCTTGTCCTGACATCCAGACGGATACGCGAAGCCAACCAGTTCGACTACCACGCCATCATCGAGGTGGCCGCCATCTTCATCGGGATCTTCATCACCATGCAGGTACCACTGGAGGTTCTCAAGGCCAGTGGCGAGCAGATCACCACGGTCATCAACGAACCATGGCAGTATTTCTGGATCACCGGCGGACTCTCCAGCGTTCTGGACAACGCCCCCACCTATCTGGTGTTCTTCAAACTGGCCGAAACCGGAACCGCCCCACCCGGAACCATGATGCTGATGCTGCTGGGCGGTTCGTCCGTTCCCGTCGATCTGCTCGTGGCCATCAGCCTTGGCGCCGTCTTCATGGGTGCCATGACCTACATCGGCAATGGGCCGAATTTCATGGTCAAGGCGATCGCCGAACAAGCCGGCGTCGAGATGCCCTCCTTCTTCGGCTTCGTCTTCCGATACAGCATTCCGGTCCTCGTACCGGTGTTCGTCCTGATCACGGTGATCTTCCTACTCTAGCCGCCCTCCGCGGTCTATCATGTGCCAATGCAGCTGACGATCAATGGTGAAAGCCAGGAGATGGACGTCGACACCATCGGTCAGGTTCTCGTGGGGCTGGGCCTCGACAAGACCGCCTGCGCCGTCGAATTGAATCGGACGCTCATACCCGCAAGAGAAAGAACCGACCATCGACTCAATGATGGGGACATCCTCGAGATCGTGACGCTCGTGGGTGGTGGATGAGGAGGAGCATGGCATGACGACCGCCGTTGAAACATTCGAAGCAGACACCTTGCAGATCGGCCCATGCACACTCACCAGCCGCTTGATCGCGGGCACCGGCAAGTACCCCGATCATGAAACCATGCAAGCAGCATTGGCGGCTTCAAACTGCAGCGCCGTCACCGTCGCCGTCAGAAGAGAACGCCTTCTCGACGATCAGGGTCGATCACTTCTGGATTTCCTGGATCTCGATCGATACACGATCCTCCCCAACACGGCCGGCTGCTTCAGCGCCGAGGACGCCATTCGCGTCTCGCGACTGGGACGGGATCTGCTTGAACAACTCGACAATCCGGGACAGCACTGGGTCAAGCTTGAAGTACTGGGCGACAAGACCACCCTGTTGCCCGATCCGGTCGGCACACTCGAGGCCTGCCGTGAACTGGTGGCCGACGGCTTCTGCGTGCTCTGCTACACCAGCGACGATCCGATCATGGCAACCAGACTTCGCGACGCGGGCGCCGCCTGCGTCATGCCCGCAGGCAGTCCCATCGGCTCTGGTCGCGGCATCGCGAACCCGTCCGCCATCCACATCATCAGACAACTGCTCAAGGACCCCGAGCATGGTGGCGATCCCGACTATCCGCTGATCGTCGACGCCGGCGTGGGAACGCCCAGCGACATCACACTGGCCATGGAACTGGGCGCCGACGGCGTGCTGCTGAACACCGGCATTGCCCATGCCCAGGATCCAGTGAGGATGGCCCATGCGATGAGAATGGCCTGCCTCTCCGGCTATCACGGATACCGAAGCGGACGAATCCCACGTCGCCTCTACGCCTCGGCATCAAGCCCCTGGGAAGGAACGATCTCCGTCATTCCAGGCGAGTGACCCGGGAGCAGGCGAACTATTCGTCGACCTCTTCACCCAGATGAGGGGACACCTCGTCCACCTTCTGCTGGACGGTCGCCGCATCGGGGCCTTCCAGATTCAGACGGAGGAACGGTTCGGTGTTGCTGGGTCGGACATTGCACCACCACGAACCCATATCGACGGTCACACCATCGAGATCGTCCGTCTTCGCGTCGGGATAGGCCGCGACCAATGCCGCCATGGCCCCTTGCTTGTCCTCGTTCTTGAAGTTGATCTCGCCCGACTGCACATATCGGCGAGCCGGCTGGATTGCCTCACTCATGCTGCCATCAAAGTCAAGGAGGCTCGACACCACGGCCGCGAATGCCATGGCGCCCGAATCGGCGAAGAAGTTGTCCCGGAAGTAGAAATGTCCCGAGAGCTCGCCTCCGAACACAGCGTTGGTATCCCTCGCCTTGCCCTTCATGAACACATGGCCGACCCTCGATCGATGCGGCACGCCACCGTTCTCCTTGATGATCTCGGATACGGAATGGCTCGAACGCAGATCGAAAACGATGCTCGCGCCCGGTTCATCCTCGATGAAACGGGCCGCCAACCAGGCGGTCAGCAGATCGCAGCCAACCGGCGTGCCCTGCTCGTCTACGACCATGCAGCGATCGGCGTCCCCGTCGAAGCAGATCCCCACTTCGGCTTGCTCCTTGACGACTCCGTCACGAACCTGCTGGAGGTTGGCCTCGACCAGCGGATTGGGCTCATGGACGAAGACACCCTTGCCGTTCTCATAGTTGAT
>MDTD01009193.1_pt1 | contig 10763 bp, 10 predicted proteins | sample 811221 | NCBI WGS metagenome assembly MDTD01 (sample SAMN05326646, study PRJNA326480) | marine metagenome | isolation source: seawater | place: Pacific Ocean: South West | collected 2011
GGAGTGAACGCATTAAGAATTAAGTGGTTTCCATCAAATAATATTTCAATATGGTCTTGGTTAATAAATAGTGATTCTTGGTTAACAAATAATAATTTAGAAACCTTATCCTTGGGCGGAAGAGCTGAATTATCATCATCTATCGGTGAAATGGGTTTGACTTTTCATATTGACCCAAAAAATTCAAACCCATCTTTTGAACAAATAGGCATCCCCATTGATAGATCTCAATCTAGATTAGGCTTAGATTACAGGTTTGATGGGTTTATTGGCCTTTGGAACGAAAGTGCACTAATTAAATCAGAAGAATCAGAAATTATTTTATCAACTATAGGTGCTGACTATACTATCCCAATATCTAATGGGATTTTAGTAATGACAGAAACAATGTATGTTTTAAATGAATATGAAAATCAGAATTATTCTGTGATCATGGCTAGTGTGCCTATTGGAATTATTCACATGGCGACTTATATATCTCAATTTGACTGGGTAGAAAATAAAAAATATCATTATTTTCGTTGGAGTGGTGTGTTTGACAGCTATAGTTTAAATTTGATCGTTTCGCTTAATCCAAAAAGAGATCAATATAATATGCCAGAAAGTGCTTCCCCAAATTCGCTAACTGGATTTGGTGCAGGTATACAATTTATGCTCATCTACAATCACTAAGGATTAACCATGGAAAACAATACTGTAATCTCAATCCAAAATTTGGTGAAACGCTTTCCAGTAGGTGGCGATTTTTTTACTGCTCTTAAAAATGTCGATCTTGACCTTCATAAAGGAGAGTTTACAGGTCTTGTTGGCCCATCGGGCTCGGGGAAAACAACCTTATTAAATATCATAGGCGGTCTAGATTCTGTAAGCGAGGGAACAGTGCGTGTATTAGATCAATCATTGGATAATACAAGCCACAATGAACGGGCTAGACTGCGCAGAAAATATATGGGGTTTATCTTCCAAAGTTATAATTTGCTTCCAGTATATACAGTTTTTGAAAATGTAGAGTTACCACTAATTTTAAATAAAATAGATTCTGATGATAGAATAAAAAAAGTTAATCAAGCCATAGAATGGGTAGGGCTAACCAGTAAACGAGATTCAAAGCCCAACATGCTTAGTGGAGGAGAGTGTCAAAGAACGGCAATTGCCAGAGCTATTGTTCATCAACCTGTGCTTGTTATGGCCGATGAGCCGACAGCAAACCTAGATGCCGAAAACTCTCATAACATAATGAAAATACTGAGAAAACTTAACAAAGAACTCGACACATCTTTTGTCTTTGCTACTCATGATGAAAAAATAATGGGCTACTTAAAACGAATTATTTGTTTAGAAGATGGAAAGATCATCAAAGATGAAAAAATAAAAAGAGAAGATTTTTAATGTTATTTAAAATAGCATTTAAAAATTTATTAGGGGCAAAACTCAGAACTTTTTTAAATGTTTTTGTCACTTCAATTTCTTTTTTTATGATCATTTTTATTTCTGGGCTTTATGATGGAATGCGTCAACACGCAAAACAAGTTACCATTGATACTGAAATTGCCGGTGGAGCCTATTGGCACCCTATGTATGATCCAATGGACCCTCTTTTATTTGAAGATGCACATTCAACTTTACCTCTAGAAATTGAGGGTCTAGTCCAAGAGAAAAAGGCCGTGCCTGTTCTAGTAAGCCAGGCAGCAATCTATCCTCATGGTCGAATTATGCCTGTTGTAATGAAAGGAATCGATCCAAATCAAAATATTCTAAATATGCCTACGAAAGTTTTAGGTAAAAACAAAAATACTGACATCCCTGTTTTAATAGGAAGAGAGATGGCAAGTAAAACAAAGCTAGAGAGGGGTGACTCTTTTACTATACGTTGGCTCGATACTGATGGTACATATGATGCTGATGAAGGTACTGTAGTTCATATTATGGATACTGAAAATTTTAAAATTGATATCGGGCAGATCTGGGTACCCATTAAAAAAGCACAAGAGATGCTGGAAATGAAAAATGAAGTGACATACGTTTCCTATGCAAAAGAAGAAAAAGAGGTAAATGATCTGGGAACCTGGGTTCATAGAGATGTAGACTATCTGATTCAGGATATTGAGGCGGCGATTGAAGCAGATAAGCCTGGTAATCAAATTATGTTTGCAATCCTCTTGTGCCTAGCTGCTATTGGTATATTCAATGCTCAGGTTTTATCAATTTTTCGACGTGGAAAAGAGATTGGCACTTTAATGGCTCTTGGTATGACACGCTCAAAAGTTGTTGCTCTTTTTACAATGGAAGGCGGAATTAATGCTGTCTTAGCTTCAGCTTTAACAATATTTCCTTTTGGTATAATTTTATGGTGGACTGCAGAATATGGAATTCCTATGCCAATAGATTACACAGAAATGGGATTTTTAATGGCAACGCGACTTATACCCGTTTATTCTATGGGTTTAATCGTAACCACTACAATATTGGTGTTTGTAATTGTAATTACTGTCAGCTATCTGCCTTCAAGAAAAATTTCCAAAATGAAACCCACAGATGCTTTACGAGGAAAAATTGTATCATGATAAATTTCCTTATTAAAGGCCTCTTCCGAGATCGATCACGGAGTCTATTCCCTGTTTTAATTATTACTATCACTGTTGCTGTTGTCATCTTCGCTATTGGTTTCATGAAAGGTGCGATGAATGATTTATTCTTAAATACTGCTGTAATTATTTCAGGACATGAAAAAGTAGTAACCCGAGCTTATGAAGAAGAAAGCCAGATGCTTCCAAATGATCTTGCTCTATTAGATGTCGACCAATTAATAATAAATCTAGATGAAAAATATCCAGATTATTTTTGGAGCCCAAGAATAACGTTTGGTGGTCTACTAGACATACCTGATAAAAATGGCGAAACAAGAGATCAGGGGCCCGTTTTTGTTATAGGAATTGATTTATTAGGTAATGACTCACGCATGAGTGAGATTTGGGAACTTGATAAAAATATAATCAAGGGAAGACTACCTCAGAATTTTGAAGAGGCCTTGATAAGCCAAAAACTAGCACACAAACTGAATGTTTCCATCGGCGATACAGCAACCTACATTGGAACCACAATGCATAATGCATTTACAACATATAATTTTCCTATAGTCGGAATATTTGATCTCCGCAAGGGGCAAGTAGATAACCAAATGATGCTTGTAGATCTTTCAGGTGCTAGAAAAGCTCTGGACATGGAAAACGCAGCATCAGAAATATTTGGCTTTACACACTCTTTATTCTACGATGATAATGAAGCTGTTGATCTCCGAACAAATTATAATGAAGTTTATTCTGATACATCTGATATTTTCAGCCCTATTATGATGGCATTACGTGATTCTAGCAACCAAATGGGCAGTATGGTAGACTTAGTTGACGCGTTTTTAGCAATTATTGGAGGAGTCTTTTTGGTCATAGTTATGGTAGTTCTTTGGAACATGGGGCTTATGAGTGGTTTAAGAAGATATGGTGAAATTGGCCTTCGCCTTGCTATGGGGGAATCAAAAGGAGATGTCTACCGATCAATGATTATTGAGGCAATAGTAATTGGATTTACAGGAACAATTATTGGTACTGGAATTGGTCTAGGGCTTACATACTATGTTCAAGAAAATGGGATTGACTATTCAGAGGTCGTTTCTACAATGTCAACAACATCCATGGTGATGCCAAATATGTTTTACGCTCATGTTACCCCAGATCTATTTTATATTGGTTTTATTCCAGGGGTAATTGCCACTGTATTAGGTACCATGTTAGCAGGACTCGCCATCTATAAACGAGAAATGTCACAATTATTTAAGGAACTTGAAGCATAATGAAAAGATTTTTTTATATTGTATTATTATCTATGATAAATGGTCAAACTGAAGAGATAACTGTTGATTCAATTATTAGAAAAATGGATCAAAATCTGAATGCAAAGAGTAGAGTTTTAACAAGTACGATGGTAGTAAAAGGAAGACGCTCGAGTCGTACTATTGAATCAAAAAATTGGGTCGTGGGAACAGAAAAAGCTTTTACCGAATATATTTCACCAGCCAGAGAAGCAGGAACAAAAATGCTTAAAATAGGCAACAAACTGTGGACCTATTCTCCGCAGACAGACAGAGTAATACAAATATCAGGACATATGCTACGTCAATCAGTTATGGGGTCAGATATGTCTTACAATGATATGATGGAAGATCGTACTATGGAAGAAATTTATAAGGCAAGTATCTCTGGATCTGAAAAAGTAAATAATAGAGAATACTGGATTATTGAAATGGAAGCAAGAATCAAAGGGCTACCATACCCAAAACGAAAAGCCTGGGTTGACAAAGAATATTTTTTACCTATCAAAGAAGAGCTGTACGCTAAAAGTGGAAAACTACTAAAAACATCCACATTGAGTGATATTAAAAAAATAAAGGGTCGATGGTTTCCTTCAAAGTTTAAATTCAAAGACGAGCTTAAAAGGAATAGTAAAGGTACCGAATGGATTATTGAAAAAATTGAATTCGATAAAGATATAAAAGAATCACGTTTTACAAAAGCTTTACTTAGAAAATAAAACTATTGTTTCAATATGAGGTGTGTGAGGAAACATATCAACCATAGTACCTGCTTTTAAATTATAACCTTTTTCACATAATATTTTTGCATCTCTTGCCTGCGTAGTAGGATTGCAAGATACGTAAATGATTTTTTTTGCGTTTAGCTTCGGTAAATATTGTACCATATCTGGGTGCATCCCTGCTCGAGGAGGATCTACAATTACGACGTCTGGCTTCGGTATTTTTTTAGGAAGTTGCCCTGACTTAAAAAATGTATCCAAATTAGCTTTATAAAAACTTGTATTACTTATATTATTTATTTTCGCATTTCTTTCAGCATTTTCTAAAGAAGAACGAATCACTTCAAAACCATAAACTTGCTTTGCTTTTTTTGAGAGAAATAATCCAATTGTTCCTGTCCCGCAATAAAGATCATACACAATTTCTTCACCACTAAGTTTTGCTGCTTTTTTTACCTCTTCATATAACTTTTCACCCTGAAATGTGTTTGTCTGGAAAAAAGAGTTTGCTGATATTTCAAAGGTCAGATCACCTATTTTTTCTTCTATATAAGGGTTGCCATATACTAGCGTTTCGAACTCTCCGTAAGCAACATCTGCCTTCCGTGTATTCACATTATTTACCATAGATGAAATTTCAGGAACCTCCTTTAGAAGCATATCTATCAATGGAGACAACTTATTTAAATCGTCATAAGCAGTTACAATATTTACCATTAACTGATTGGTGTTTGTACCAAAGCGAAGCATTAAAAATCTTAAAAATCCAATGTGAGTTCTGGGGTCGTATGGCCTTAAATCGGGATTTTTGATACACACACTTCGAGCCACAGATAAAATTTTATTACCAACCTCAGGCTGTATATGACAATTGTGAATATCAAGAATTTTATCATACCTTCCAGTCATATGTAGACCCAATGCAAATGACTTATCCACATCTGGCGGCTCGTTTTCAAGTACCCATCTGTTTGATGAGAAAGTAAACTCCATTTTATTTCTATAATTAAATATACTATCAGATTTGACTATGTCAGCTAGCTTAAAATTTGAAAACCCACCTAGCCTTCGGAAAGCATCTTCAACTTGATTTGATTTTTCCAATATTTGCTTATCATAAGAAAGATTTTGAATCTTACTGCATATATAATAATGATTACATTTTGCTTCTTGAGCAAATGGGGATTCTTCTAATACTTTAGATACATTCGCCTCAGCATAGCCTTTTCTTTTTTTATATACCCGAGCAAAGACTTTTTGACCTGGAATTGCATTTTTAACGAAAATAACAAAGTTGTCTTTTTTAGCTATACCCATCCCTCCATAAGCAAGAGACTCTATATCCAACTCTAACTCTTGACCTCGTTTAATTAATTCTGGCATATTCTTTAACAATTTTTATGGAAGAACTAGTTCCAATTCTACTTGCACCTGCTTTTACCATTTTATCAAAATCAGTATAAGATTTTATTCCTCCACTAGCTTTGATGCCCACTTTTTCGCCAACAGCTTCTTTTATTAATTTTATATCATATACTGTAGCGCCACCATGCGAAAACCCTGTAGAGGTTTTTATAAAACTTGCTCCGGAGTTTTCAGCAATTTGACTAGCTATTAATTTTTCTTTATCATTTAAAAGGCAAGTCTCTATAATTACTTTAACACAATTTCCTTCAGAGGCAGAAACTACTCGAGAAATTTCTTCCTCAATAGTTTTAATGTTTCCATCTTTCAAAGCTCCAATATTAATTACCATATCTAATTCTTCAGCGCCTTGGTGGATAAGAAAGCGAGACTGGGCATATTTGAATTCAACAGAATCTGCACCAAGCGGAAAACCAACTGTTGTTCCGATTTTAACGTTGCTATCATTTAACAAAGAAACTGCAAACGGAACATATACTGGGTTAATAAAAACGGAGAAAAAATTATGATTAACTGCTTCGATACAGATATTTTTAACTTCAGTTTTTTGTGCATCTTGTTTGAGTAGTGTATGATCAATCAGGTGTGAAATACTTTTCATTTTATTTTTTCAATAATTAGTGGGATAGAATTTGGTTTTTTTATTGATATAGTATAAGCATCTTTTATTTGATTTTTTATGCCATGAAGCTGGTCTTTTGTTTTTAAATATGTAGTTAGAATGTTCTGTCCTTTTTCTACATAATCGCCGATTGCAGCATTAACTACAAAACCAAGGCTGCGATCTATTTTATCTCCACTTTTTTTCCTTCCACCACCAACCAGTGTTAAAGCACGGCCGAGTGCAAGTGTATCAATGGCACTTATATAACCGGCTTTATCAGTTTTAATTTCTGTTTTGAAATCTGCAAAGGATAAATCATTCGAGTAAGTTTCAATAAAGTTTTTCGGCCCACCCAATTTACTTACCATCCTATTAAAACATTCCGCAGAATAGCCTTTAGACAATTTATTTTGAACTAATGTTTTCCCGGACTCTAATGAATTACATATCTCATTATTAAAAAGCATATCACTTGCTAATTCTATAATTAACTCATTTAATCGCTTATTTCTTTTTTTACCAACTAGAAAGTCAACTGCTTCTTTTACCTCAACTGAGTTTCCTATCGTAAAGCCTAGTGGTTGATTCATATCCGTTATTAATGCTGAGGATTTCAACCCAAGTGTTTTTGAAACTATGACTATACTTTCTGCTATTTCTCTAGCAAAAGAAAAATTTTTAGCAAATGCCCCATTGCCAGTTTTTATGTCCATAACCAGACTTGATATTCCTGCTGCAATCTTTTTTGATAAAATCGAGGCAGTTATAAGCGGAACTGATTCAATCGTCGCAGTAACATCTCTTATAGCATAAAAAATCTTATCTGCAGGAGCTAGTTTGTCAGTTTGGCCAATAATAGCACATCCAACACTTTTTACGATATTTTTAAATTTATTTTCACTTGGAGATGTATTATAGCCGGGTATAGACTCTAATTTATCTATTGTGCCACCCGTATGTCCTAACCCCCTACCCGCAATCATTGGTATAAAGAGACCACAAGATGCTACGATTGGAGCTAAAATCAAACTTACTTTATCACCTACTCCCCCTGTTGAATGTTTATCAACTACTGGACCATTTAAATGACCCCAACTTATTACATCCCCAGAGTTTATCATTGCTTTTGTAAAATAAGTTTTTTCTTTTAGAGTCATGCCATTAAAAAAAACAGACATGCAAAACGCCGATATTTGAGCTTCACTAATATCATTTTTTATAGCACCTGATATAAAAGAAAATATTTCATCTTTGTTCAAAATCTTACCATCACGTTTTTTACGTATGGTCTCGTATGGTATTTTCATTTTTATGATGAAATTATTTTTTTATAGTGGCCTAGAAAGCCTAATAAAAGATAATTAATAGAACTGGCCCCTTTTTTAGCCATTTTCATTGTTAAATCATGGCTTAAAATTTCATCACCAACACCAGCTGCCATATTAGTTATGAGAGATAATACAGAAATTTTTAAGCCATAATATCTCCCAAGAATTACTTCAGGAACGGTCGACATACCAACAACATTTGCACCTAGTAATCTTGCCATTTTAATTTCTGATGGAGTTTCGAAATTAGGACCAGAAAACCAAATATATGTACCCTCTCTTAATTCAAAACCTTTTTTTCTAGCAAGGGCCATAAATATTTTGCGTTGTTTTATATCGTAAGTTTCTGACATATCAATAAACTTGCCAGAGCCTGTTTGACCTATTAGTGGTGACGTACCTGTTAAATTAATATGGTCATTAATTAAAATAACATTCCCAGGTTTATATTCTGAGTTGATTCCACCTGCAGAATTGGTAATTATTAGACTATTGCACCCAAGACTTTTTATAGTTTCAATTGGTACTCTCATACTATTACAATCTCCTTTCTCATAGTAATGTGAGCGTCCTTGGAATACTAATATCTGAGTTCCATCTATGTTACCAAAAGCTAATTTACCAGAGTGACCTTTAACACTAGTTTCTGGAAAACCTGGTAGGTCTTTGTACGAAATCTCATTCTTATTTTTAATATGTTCTGAAAATTCACCTAGTCCAGATCCAAGGATTATAGATACAGTAGGTTTAAAGTTAGGGTCTATATCTTGAATAATTTTAGAGCATGTTTGACTCATTGCTTCCCTATTACACTATTAACTTGCCTAATGATTTCTTGAGCCTGATCTTGTTTTGGTGCTTCAGCATATATGCGAATAATTGGTTCTGTGTTTGATTTTCTTAGGTGAAGCCACTGATCTTCCCATAAGAACTTCAAACCATCTTCTTGATTTAAAGTAGCATTTTTAAAAGTGCTTTTTAATCTAAGTGCAATTTGTTCATAATCCATTTTATCAAGATTAATCTTATCTTTTACAATCTTAAATTGTGGAAGTTTCTCATGAATTTTACTTAGAGTATTTTGATCTTGAGACATTCTATTAAGAACCATTGTTACCGCAACTAAGCTATCTCTGCCCAAATGTGATTCCTTTAAAATAACACCTCCATTACCTTCACCGCCAAGATTCAAGTTAAGCTCTTTCATTTTATTTACAACATTAATTTCTCCAACAGAAGAGCGAATAACATTGCAGCCATACTTTTTCGCAAGCTTATCTAAAGCGTAGGACGTTGATAAGTTTGTTACAAAGGTCTCCTTGCAACTTGTGTCTTTTATATAACCATCAGCTACTATGACTATGGTATACTCCTCGCCTATCGCTTCCCCTTTTTCATTCACTATTGCAAGACGATCTGCATCTGGATCTACAGCAAACCCAACATCTGCTTTATGATTAAGTACTGCTGCTTTTAGGTCATGTAAGTTTTCTGGAAGTGGCTCTGTACCTCTGGTAAATTTCCCCGTTGGCTCACAGTTTATTTCAATTACATCACAACCTAACGAATCTAAAATCATTGGGAGTGCAATTGCGCCACCCCCATTTACCGCATCAACAACAACCTTAAAACGACGCTTTTGTATACGATTTAAATCAATACATTTTAAACTGACACAAGAAATAACATGTTTTTGGATCGCATTTTTTTCAACCCATAACATTCCCGCTTCTTCAGAGTCTGGTATATATTCATTTTTGTCAAATATTTGAAATAAACTTTCACATTGTTCAAAACTAAGGAATGTACCATCTTTTTTCAGGAATTTTATTCCATTCCATTCGATAGGATTATGGCTTGCGGTGATAATAATGCCACCAACAGCTTCGGTTTTATCAACCATAAACTGTACAGTTGGAGTAGGAACTATACCACAATCTATTATATCTCTTCCTAATCGGATTAGTTCATCAATCATATTTCGCATTATTTCCTCACCAGATTGACGACTGTCCCGACCTACTATAATTGCTCCACTGGGCAAAAATAAATGAAAGGCTCGTGCGTATCGCTTAACTATATCTCTAGTTAAACTAGTCTCAACAATTCCACGAATACCAGAAATGCTTCTGATTAACATTTCATTTATTTTTTATTAAGTAGAAAACCCAAAATAGGGCCTATAAAAAAATTAATAATACGTTATTTATTATAACTATTAGGTCTTGTAGTTTTACGGCGACGGCGACGTATAGCACGCGGATTATTTAGAATAGCCTCAATTCTTGCATTGCGAGCCATTCTTCTTGCGGCTTTTTTCTTTGCCTCTCTTTTCTCATCACTTGGTTTTATATAAAAAGATCTATTCCTTACTTCTCTTAAAATACCTGCACGCTCCCATTGTTTCTTAAAACGCCGAAGTGCTCTCTCTAAAGACTCTTTTTCTCTTATCTGAACTTCAACCACTTTTTCACCTCCTTATAGGTACTAGGTGGCTTATATTTATTTTAATAATCTAGGCGGGAATATTAGTTGGACTTTATTATACAATCAAGTGCTAAACCAATTCAGCAAATTCTGATATTGAGAGAGTTTCTGGGCGACGAGAAAAATTTATTCTATTTTTTACCTCTGGATTTATAGAATATTCTTTTAGTGAGTTGCGTAACATTTTTCTACGCTGGTTAAATGCAGATGCTACAACTTTTTTAAATTCTTTATATTTTTTATCATCAACTAATGGTTTTTCTTTTTTTGTAAAACAAATTACAGCAGAGTTAACCTTAGGCTTCGGTATAAATACATCCGGTGGTATAGTA
>MDTD01048125.1_pt1 | contig 10762 bp, 11 predicted proteins | sample 811221 | NCBI WGS metagenome assembly MDTD01 (sample SAMN05326646, study PRJNA326480) | marine metagenome | isolation source: seawater | place: Pacific Ocean: South West | collected 2011
ACTAGGTGTAGATTTTTCAATCAACAATGGAATGCTAAGAGGAGAGCTAAAAAATATTTATTACTTTAAAGAGCTTTTAAAAATGAATATTGGAGAAAAAAGCAATAATTCTGTAAAAGACTCTAATGATGATGGATCTACTCTAAGAATCTTAACTAACAGTAATTTTAGCACTGAAGAATTAAGAAAAATTGACTGGACTGACGGTACGCATAAAATTGAAATAATAGTGAATAATCAAGTACTTAAATTGCCAGGGAAATATACAATAAATGCTGAAGTAAAATCCTTACTTAAAAATATGAACGGTGTAAACGAAATAAAGTTGATTTAAGTTATTGAATTTATAATTGAGTTCGTGTAATTAATCCATAATTAATCACACAGCGATAGCTGATTGCTGTCCGGTCCTTATTAGGTCTAATTGCTGTGGATGTATAACCGGAGAAAGAAAAATGACTATACCAAACATAAATCTTACAGATCTAGTGGAAGCAGGGGTTCATTTTGGACATAAATCACAAAGATGGAACCCAAAAATGTCTAAATTTATCCATAGTACTAGAGAAAATGTTCATATCATTAATTTAACTAAGACACTTCAATTATTCCATGAAGCATTAAGCATCATTGACCAAACAGTATCCAAAGGTGGAAAAATACTTTTTGTGGCTACAAAAAAACAGGCATCAAAAAAAATTGAAGATTTAGCTAGAGAAACAAATCAGTACTATGTTAATCATAGATGGTTAGGTGGAATGCTGACTAATTGGTCTACAATTGCAAAGTCTATAAAAAAAATGAAAGAATTAGAAACTCTTAAATCAAATCCAAAAAATGAATTTACTAAAAAAGAGATTTTAAAAATTACAAATCAATATGAAAAGTTATTAAAGTCATTAAATGGTATAAGTGAGATGAAAAAATCTCCTGATTTAATCTTTATAATAGATACAAAACTTGAGCATATTGCTGTTGCGGAAGCGAGACATTTAAATATTCCAATAATTGGTATTGTTGACACAAACTGTGATCCAGACTTAATTGATTACCCTATACCAGGAAACGATGATTCTAGAAGATCAATTGATTACTACTGTAATTTAATAAAGCAAACCATAAATTCATCTGAGCCCATTTCTTTTGAAAATAAGGAAGTATCTCAGAATATTGATGATTCTGAAAATCAAATTAAAAAAAAAGATGAAACTGAGCAAAATACCAGATGACAATTTCCGCTAAAGAAGTTCAAGAGCTCAGAAAAATATCAGGTGCTGGTATGATGGAGTGTAAATCAGCCTTAGGAGAAGCAAACGGTGATGTTAAGGAAGCATTCAAACTATTAAGGGAAAAAGGTATTGCCAAGGCAGAAAAAAAATCTGGAAGACAAGCAAATGAAGGTTTAATTGGCATAAAAAAAAATAATGACGGCGCAGCAATTGTTGAGATAAATTCAGAAACAGATTTTGTTTCAAGAAATAAAGAGTTTCAGGAACTGGTCAAAACAGTATTAGATAAATCCATAGAGTTAAAAGGCAGTAAAGAAATTTTTGATGCTTGTAAGGATTTAATAAGTGATGCAGTAGGAAAAATAGGTGAAAACATTGTATTCAAACGTGTATCATATTTAGAAGGCAATATCTTCACCTATATCCATAATAAAGTAGATAATGACCTCGGTAAAATTGGTGTATTATTAAAACTTAGTGACTCAGCCGAGAATTTTGATGCAGTTGGAAAAAACTTGTGTATGCATATTGCAGCATCAGCACCACAATCGATTTCAGAAAATGATTTAGATAATGATTTCTTAGAGTCCGAAAGAGAAATTATTATTAATCAGTTAAAAGAAAGCGGTAAGCCAAAAGATATTATTGAAAAAATGCTAAATGGTAAGCTTAATAAAGTCTTAGAAGAAGTTATTTTGACAAAACAAAAATTCGTAATTGATCAGTCTATTAGTGTAGGCAAATATTTAGAAAGTATTTCTAAAGATAATAACTCGGATATCGCTATCGAAAAGTTTGTCAGATTCGAATTAGGAAATTAAGAATAAATGGCCAATAAAAATTTAAAGCGGATACTTTTAAAATTATCCGGTGAATCACTTATGGGTAGTTTAAATTATGGTATTGAATTAAAGATAATAGACCAAATTTCTAATGATTTAAAGAATTTGCAAAAAAAGAAGTTTCAAATCTGTATTGTGATAGGAGGCGGTAATATATTCAGAGGCCTGGCTGCATCAGCGAAGGGAATGGAGAGAGCGAGTGCCGACTACATAGGCATGCTTGCAACTGTCATGAATAGTCTAGCTCTGCAAAATGGTTTAGAAAAAATTAATCTTGAAACCAGAGTTATGTCAGCATTTCCAATACAATCAATCTGTGAAACATATATAAGAAGAAGGGCCATAAGGCATATGGAAAAAAATCGAATTGTTATTTGTGCTGCGGGAACTGGAAATCCATACTTTTCAACAGATACAGCTGCAGCTCTTAGAGCCGCTGAATTGGAATGTGACTCTATTTTTAAAGCAACTCAGGTTGATGGAATTTATGATAAAGATCCAAAACAATATAAGTCTGCAAAAAAAATAGATAAGATAAGCTATGATAAATATCTGTCTAGTAATTTACAAATTATGGATAGTTCAGCTGTAGCCATTGCAAGAGATAATCGAATACCTATTAAGGTATTTTCAATTGCTGAAACAAATTCATTTATAAAGGCTTTAAATGGTAAAATAAATACTTCAGAGATTTCTCAATGATAGACGAGCTTAAAAATGATGTTGAAAAAAGAATGGAGTCATCATTACAGTCTGCAAAGTCTGAGATTGCAGGTATTAGAGCTGGCAGGGCTTCACCAGGAATGCTTGACAGCATAAAAGTAGATACTTATGGGCAAAAAATGCCTTTAAATCAATTGGGAAATATTACCACACCAGATGCAAGAACTATAAGTGTAGAAATTTGGGATGCTAGTAATGTTTCTCTTGTAGATAAGTCACTGAGAGAGTCTAGTTTGGGAATAAACCCAATCATTGAAGGTAATATGATTAGATTGCCACTACCTCAATTGACTGAAGAGCGTCGAGATGAATATTTGCGAATAATAGGTAAAATTGTAGAAGCAGCAAAAGTTGCTATTAGAAATATTAGAAGAGATGGAATAGATAAAATTAAGACTAACGAAAAAGAAAAATCTATAAGTCAGGATGACTCAAAAAAATATCAAAATATTATTGAGTTATTAACAACAAAATATATTAAATATCTAGAAGAAGCCCACAAGCAAAAAGAGGAAGATTTAAAGAAAATATAGTTTTGCCTAAAAAAAAATCTAACTTAAAGAAAATTAATCATGTAGCTTTCATTATGGATGGAAATGGAAGGTGGGCCAATAAAAAAAAATTATCGCGAAAGCATGGTCATAAAGAAGGAATCAGAAACTGCATTAGACTAATTAAAAATCAAGACAAATTAAACTTTACAATATCTGAGCTTTCATTTTATGTTTTCTCAACTGAAAATTGGAAACGACCTGTAACCGAGGTTAGAGATTTATTTAGTCTTATTGAAACTTTCTATAAGGACTTCGAGGATACTGCGCATGAGAAAAATATGATAGTAAGACACTATGGATCAAGAAAGAAGTTAAGTAAAAAAATATTAAAAATAATTGACGACGTAACTTTAAAAACAAAAAAAAATACTGGGCAATACGTAAATCTTGTATTTAACTATGGGTCAAGAGACGAAATTATTGAAGCATATAAAAATATTAAATCAAATAATATAAATTATAAAAATTTTGAAAAAAAGTTGTATACATCTGAGTCTTATGACCCTGATTTAATTATTCGTACCGGTGGAGAAATGAGACTAAGTAATTTTATGCTATGGCAAGCAGCATATGCAGAATTATATTTTACTAAAACTTTATGGCCTGACTTTGGAATATCTAATCTAAATAATATTTTAATTAATTATAATAAAAGAAATAGAAGATTTGGTGAAATTCATGTCTCCTAGTAATGACAATCAATTTTTTAGGAGATTATTTTCAGCCCTGATATTTGTACCATTAATAATATTTCCAATATTGTTGAATGGCTATGCCCTCTTTTTTGCATATAATTTGATACTAACTTTGATGTGCATAGAGATAACGAATATGATCAGGCTAAGTGAAAAAAAAAAATATTTAATATTTTATAAATGCTTATGTATTGTTACTATATTTTTGTTTATTTTAACTATTATTTCGATCAATAATTTGTCAAGAATTGTAATAGAAATAGTATTTCTAATTTGGATATTTGATACTTTTTCGTATTTAGGTGGAAAATTATTTGGTGGGAAAAAACTTATTCCAAAAATAAGTAAAGGAAAAACATATAGCGGTTTATTTAGTGGTTTAGCTGTCTCAATTTTTCTTTCCCTGTTATATATTCATTACAAATATCAAATCAATTTTGAACTTTTATTTTATGCTATTTTCATAATTATTATTTCTTTTATTGGAGATTTAATTGCATCCTTATTAAAAAGAAGTGTAAACATAAAAGATACGGGATTTATAATCCCTGGTCATGGAGGGATTGTGGACAGAATGGATTCATTCACGCTTGTATTTTTTTTCTTTGGGTTATATGTGTTAATTTTTGGTAATTAAGATGAATGTATTAATATTTGGAGCTACCGGATCAATTGGAGACTCTTTTTTTTCAATAGTTAGGAAGAATAAATCTAAAATTAACGTCGTAGGCGCGACTTGCAATAAAAGAATAAAAAAATTAAGTAAGCTATGTGATGAATTTAAAATTGAACAAGTTGGAATAGAAAACTACAATATGTATCAGAAGTTTACGAAAAAAAGTAAATACCCCAAAAAAAAGATACTTGGAATAAAAAATTTTAATAAATTAATAAATAAAAATATAGATATCATTATTTTTGCTATTTCAGGATTAGCTTCATTAAAACTTGCCTTAGATATTGCAAAGTCTGGAAAGATTATTGGATTAGCTAACAAAGAATGTATTATTTCCTTAGGTAAAAACTTTATAAATTTATCAAATAAATCTAACTCAACCATCATTCCACTAGACTCAGAACACAATTCAATTTATAGATTAATACAATCATCAAATAAAATTTTTCATTCAATTACAATAACTGCTTCAGGTGGTCCATTTTTAAATAAGTCAAAATCTTATTTAAAAACTATTACAACCAAAGAAGCTACGTCACATCCAATTTGGAAAATGGGAAAAAAAATTTCAGTTGACTCAGCAACCCTAATGAATAAATCGCTTGAAATAATTGAAGCAAGTATATTATTTAATTTAAGCGAAAAGCAAATTAAGGCAATTATACATCCTGAGTCCATTTTACACGCTTCTTTGAATTATGACGATGGAACGTCAGAGTGCTTGTTAAGTCGACCTGATATGAGAATATCAATTTCTTCACTATTTGAAGAAATCGATAAAAAAAATTTTTCAAATAACTTTTTAGATATAAGACATATGAGTCAACTTACATTTAGAAAAATAGATGTTTCTCAGTTCCCCTCAATAAAACTTGGATATAAAGTGTTAAAAAAAGGCGGTCTAGCTCCACATATATTCAATTATAACAATGATTTATTAGTAAATATGTTTTTAAAAGATAAAATTAAATATTTGGATATTGTAAGATATAACGAAATTACAATTGATAAATTTTTTAAAAAAAATAAAAATATTAAAAATCCGAATTATAATCAAATCATTAATACAAGTAGATGGATTGAAAAAAATATATACCTTGGAAATCTATAAATATTTATGGAATTAAATAAAATTATTTTAATTATGAGAAATGCTTTTTTATTTTTGTTATTATTTTTTATGTTTTTTGTATCTATGTTATCTGCAAATGATTTAAAGGTAGAAAAAATAGAAATTACAGGAAATCAAAGAGTTGATATTGAAACAATTATATCTTATTCAAATTTAGAAATAGGAGATGAGTATTCTAATGAAATTGGGAATGATGTATTAAAAAGATTGTTTGATACAAATCTATTTTCTAATATTGAAATATTTTTTGATAAAAATACTTTGATAATTTCTGTGGCAGAAAATCCAACGATAAATTTAGTTAAATTTTCTGGAAATATGAAGATTGCAGATACTGATTTATTAGTTGAAATTCAATTAAAAGAAAGAACTGTTTATTCTAGGTCTAAAGTAAAAAATGACATTGAAAGAATGTTATCTCTTTATCAAAGGGCTGGAAGGTTATCAACTATTATTGATCCCAAAGTAGAAAAGCTAGATAATAATAGAGTAAATCTAACATATGAAATTAAAGAGTCTGAGATATCGGATGTTTCAAAAATAATATTTATTGGTAACAATAATTTTTCTAGTTCTAAATTAAAGTCTGTTATGAAAACTAAAGAAAAAACTTTTCTTAGATTTTTATCATCATCTGATAAATATGATCCAGACAAGATTGAATATGATAAACAATTAATAACTGAATTTTATAATAACAACGGTTTTCCAAATTTTAAGTTTACTTCTGTAGTTGCTGAATTATCACCAAACACAAATAATTTTGAGATAATTTTATATGTTAAAGAAGGTGAAAAATATAATTTTGGTGAAATTAAAGTAAATACTGAGTTGCAAAAAATAAACTCTGAGGCCGCTGTTTCATTGATACCAGTTGCTTCAGGAATGGTTTTTGATAGAAGCAAAATATCTGATAGCATTGAAAGAATCAAAGAACTTGCTGAGGTGAGCGGATATTCTTTTATTAAAATTAATCCTGAATTTTCAGATAATATTCAGGACAAAAGAATTGATGTTACGATAAATGTTAATGAAGGACCCCGAGTTTATGTAAATGATATAAGTATATCAGGTAATACTAGAACCGTTGATAAAGTAATAAGAAGAGAACTACTAATTTCTGAGGGTGACGCGTATAATAAGTATAACGTTAATTATTCAAAAGATTTAATTAAATCTCTAAACTTCTTTTCTGAAGTAAGTTTAGAAGAAACGAAAACCGAATTTCCTGATAAAATTAATTTAGATATATCTGTAGAGGAAAAAAATACAGGAGAAGCAAGTATTGGTGCAGGCTATTCTAGTTCAAATGCCGCTTCAATTACCCTGGGTCTAAAAGAAACTAATTTCCTTGGGAAAGGTCAAAGAGTAAATGTGGGTGCAAGTTTCTCTGATACAAGAAATACATACGATATAAGTTTAACAGAACCATATTTTAATAATAAGTCATTATCACTTTCTACATCTATATATAGTAATTTTTCTGACCCTGCTTCAGTCAATTATGATACAGAAGATTTAGGATTTGCAATATCATTGGGATTTCCTACTGCACCAGATGTATCAGTTAAAACAAGATATTCAATTTTCACAACAAAAGTTAAAGCCGATGCAAATGCTACTGCTTATGAGAGATTGCTAGCTGGTACTGATACAGTATCTGAAATCGGTTATACATTAAGTTTAGACAGAAGAAATAGCAGATATAAACCTTCGAAAGGTTATAATATAATAGTAGATCAAGATATTGCTGGTTTAGGTGGCACTTCATACTTCTATAAAAATAATATAGAATTTAATAGTTACCGTAGACTATCTAGTAAATTTATAGGTTCTTTTAAATTACAAGCAGGGGCTCTCAATGGTTATAATGATAAATATGCTCCTTTATCTTCAAACTATAAGCTTGGTGGAAAAAAATTAAGGGGATTTAAATCAGGTAAAGTTGGGCCAAGAACTGGAAATTCATACACTGGTGGTCAATATTATTATGTGACATCTCTTGAAACAAATTTTGATTTCGATTTTGATGCTTTTGATATAACAAGTACTTTATTCGCTGATTTTGGAAGTGTTTGGGGGCTAGAAAATCCAGCTTACTCTTCAATCATTGATGATCACGAAATGAGATCATCAATTGGAATTAATTTTAATTGGGATGCAGCAATTGGTCCAATTAATATAGTTTATGCGAATGTTTTACAAAGTGAAGCTACAGATACTACAGATAACATTTATTTTGATATAGGTTACAATTTTTAATGAAAAAAAATTATTTGATAGCAATTTATACAATTTTTCTAATTTGTGGAAATTTTGCATTTGCAGATGAGTATCCAAATACATCAATTGGAGTATTAGATTTAAATTTAGTTCTTACAGATTCTAAAGCTGCGGTCAAAGCCGCAGAGCAAATTGATAAGATTGCAAAAGACATAGAGTCTGAAATAAAAGCATCTGATGAAAATATGGTTTCTGAACAAAATAAGCTCATAGAAGCTCAATCTATAATGGCACCTGAAGCTTTTGAAAAAAAGAGAATTGAGTACGAAAAAAATATTCAAAATTACAATATCAGTCGACAAGAAAAATTATTTTCAATAGATAAATTAATTGAGAAGTCTAGAAATGATATTTTAGATGAGTTAAAGCCTATTTTAGAAGAAATTTCTGATGAGAAAGGAATAACTATACTTTTAGAAAAAGGAACAGTATTACTCAATGCAGAAACTATGGATATTACTAATGAAGTTGTAAAAAGGTTAAATAAAGTTCTTCCTGAAATTAATGTTTCCTTAGAATAGTAAAATCTCTTTAAATGATTTCCGATTTTAATGTTAAAAATGGTCCGATAGAAATTAATACTATTAAAAAAACTATTCAATGTGAAATATTTGGAATAGATCCAAGTACTAAATATAATCATATATCAAGTATTGATTCTAATAAATATGGTAGTGTCGATACGATTTATTTTTTATATGAAAATTATAATAATCGTGACTCCTTAAACAAGGAATCAACATTTGTTGTTTCAAAAAATCAGAAAGAGAAATTTAGTAAATTTAAAAATTTAATAATTGTTAATGATGTACAAGCAAGCGTTGCAAAGTTATCAGAGATTTTTTATAGAGAAATAAATGAATTTGATCATGATGCTTTAAATGATACAAAGATCGGAAATAATTGTAAAATCGCATCCTCAGCTATTATAAAAAAGGGTTGTTCAATTGGTGATAATTCAGTAGTAAAAGATGTCGCAGTAATAGATTATAATTGTAAACTAGGAAACAATGTCCTGATTGAGGAGAATTCAATTATAAGCAACTCAATATTTGGTGACAACGTAAGAATTGGCAGAAATACTTGTCTTGGTCAAAGAGGCTTCGGTTTTGCAATAGACCAAACAAAGAACCAAGATATTTTTCACATCGGAAGAGTAATTGTCCAATCAAATGTTAGTATAGGATCTAATTGCTGTGTTGATAGAGGCAGCTTTGGTGACACTATTATTGGTGAAAATACTTATTTTGATAACATGTGTCATATAGCGCATAATGTTTATGTAGGAAGAAACTGTATATTTGCTGGAATGTGCGGTATTGCTGGAAGTTCAATTATTGGAGATAATGTTATGGCAGGTGGTCAAGTTGGAATTTCTGGTCATATAAAAATTGGAAATAATGTCAGAATTGCTGCAAAAAGCGCTGTTTTCAAAAATGTAATTGATAACTCCTCAGTTATGGGAAATCCTGCGGTTGATAAATTAAAATATTTAAAAAATTATTTAAAAATTTATGAAAAACAGAATTAATTTTGAGGAAATAAAAGAATTAATTCCGCACAGGGAACCCTTTATATTCCTTGATGAGTTAAAGGATATAGAACGACTAAAATGCGCTACAGGAGTAAAAACCTTTTCAGAAAATGAACCTTTTTTTAAAGGTCATTTTCCAGGTAATCCAGTAGTTCCGGGAGTTATTCTTGTAGAAATGATGGCACAGACAGCAGCAGCTTTAATTGCATATTCACTAAGAGATGAAACTTTTGATAAGATTGTTTATCTAATGAACGTAGAGTCAACTAAATTTAGAAATCCTGTCTTTCCTAACATTAAAATTAATGCAGACGTAACTTCATTGAGGTCAAAAGGAAGAGTATGGAAATTTACAGGAAAAATTTTTGACGATAATAATAGTAGAATTTGTGAGTCTGTATGGAGCGCAATGATTATGGATAGGGAAAATGTCTAAAATACACAGAACAGCATTAATTGATAAGAGTTGTGTTATTGGCAAAAATGTGACTGTTGGTGCAAATACTATAATTGAGGGAAATGTAAAAATTGATGACAACAATGTAATTTACCCTTCAGTTTATATTGGTGGAAATACTGACATTGGAAAAGAGAATAAATTCTTTCCATTTTCATCAATCGGCGCGATACCTCAGGATCTAAAATATAATAATGAAAAAAGCCGTTTAATAATTGGGGAAAAAAATACAGTTCGTGAACATTGTACGTTTAATTTAGGAACCAAGAGTGGAGGAATGTTAACAGAAGTTGGAAATTCTTCACTTTTTATGGCTGGCGTGCATATTGCTCATGATTGTATTGTAAAAAATAACGTAATACTCGCTAATCAGGTAACACTTGGTGGTCATGTAACCATAGATGATAATGCAGTATTAGGCGGGTTATCAGCAGTTCATCAATTTTGCAGAATTGGATCTTTAGCTATGATAGGAGGAATGACAGCAGTTGAAAATGATATAATTCCTTACGGGTTAGCAATAGGCAATAGAGCAAAAATTACAGGAGTTAATTTAGTTGGTTTAAGGAGAGCAAATTATAAAAATGAAGAGATTATGGAATTTAAAAATGCAGTCGAAAGACTTTTAAATAAGAAT
>MDTD01001835.1_pt1 | contig 10760 bp, 5 predicted proteins | sample 811221 | NCBI WGS metagenome assembly MDTD01 (sample SAMN05326646, study PRJNA326480) | marine metagenome | isolation source: seawater | place: Pacific Ocean: South West | collected 2011
ATCTGTAAAATCTTCTAAAATAGCATACGCACAGGGCACCCAAAGTAAAGTGAGTAAAGTTCCACTCACCAGCCCCCAAGCCATTGCTAAGGTCATGGGAACTAGGATCGCATCTGATCCCCCAATACCATAGGCTGTTGGAAATAATCCACTGATCGTGGTTAAAGAGGTCACAACAACAGCTCTTAAACGCATCCCTGACGCTTTAATCAGTATCTCACTCAACGGAGCAGATCCCTCTTTTCGCATTTCTTCAATGAAGCTAATCAAAACAATCCCTGAATTCACAATGATTCCAGCTAAACCCACCACTCCAATCATTGCAAGAAAACTAATGGGTTTCGAATGAAGGAAAAACGAAATAGAAAACCCAACCAACCCTAAAGGAATGGTTGACATAATGATCAACGGCTTTAGGTAAGAATTAAAAACAAACACCATGAGTGCGAAAATTGCGAGTAATGCGATGACCATGGCTTTTGCAAGGCTTTCCATGGATTCCTTAGTGGACTCTTCTTGACCCCCAAAGACGAGCGAAACACTTGGATTCTGTGCATACAGGTCTGTGTAAAATGATTTGAGTTTCTGATTGGCTTCACTTGAAGTAATTTTTGTTTCATCTACGCTTCCAGTGATAGTTACAGCTCGTTTAAAATCAAATCGTTTAACCTGGGGCGTTCCTTGTTCCTGCCTAAAATGAACGAGCTGCCCAATGGGAACTAGATTTCCCGAACGATCCATGATCTTTAGTTTTTTCAAATCTTCAATGGACTGCCGATCTTTCGGATCCATTTTAACACGTATTTTAACCTCTTTATTTCGTAAAGTCGTGTCCGAAACAATGCTTCCAGAGAGAGCCGTTCTCACCGTACTGCCAAGCTCATTCACTGTTAGTCCTAATTGATCAACTTTCCCATGATCGATATCCAGGAAAACTTCATCATCACCAATGACTTCATCTGTCTTGAGGTCAAAAACTCCTGGTACTTCTTTTAACTTGCCCATAACAGCTGTGACCATCGAATTTAAATCACCCCGATCATTCGATCGAAAAGTTGCATTGATTGCAGATCCAACAGGAGGTCCATTAATGCGCTCTGAGAACTCCAGTCGAACTAGTTCTGGTAAGTTTATTTCACGAAGCTTTTTTAATGCTACGCGATAGTCAAGATCAAACTTTGCTTCATCCGTAACAAATATAGTAAGGATTCCTACATTATTGCCTTCTTTACCTTTCAAATCTCCTGGCTGATCTTCTGATGATCCAATTTTAGCAACGATGGATCTCACATCCTCTCCAAGTGCTTTTTTAACTTTCTTCGTCAAAGTCTGAGACAGTGAAGATGTTTGCTCAAGCGTTGTCCCTGCTGCCGTTTCAAACCGAGCTACATAAACCTCTGTCTGTTCTGCTGGAAACAGTATGAACTGATTAAAAACTCCCATCATCAAAAAAGAGAGCACTAAAAGGCCAGTAAACCCAAGAGCAACTTTGTAACGATGAATCACAAGTTTCTCCATGAGTGTCTCAAATCGAAGAATCATTTTATCAAACCAATCCGATCTTTCATCTACTGAATGATTTAAGTTTTCTACTTTCGTCTGACCATTGGACTCACTCATCGGCGTGGCATCTTGACGATCACCTGCATATTTCAATCTGAGAGGCAACAGGAAGAAGCTCTCTCCCAAGCTAATTAGGAGCGCTAACGTCACCACAATAGGAATGAATTTAATAAACTCTCCCATGATTCCTTGAGTGACCAGCATGGGTAAAAAAGCGCCAATCGTCGTGAAGGCTGTCGCTGAAATCGGAAGTGCAAGTTGCTTAACCGATTCCGATGCTGCTTCTAAGCTATCTTGGCCTTCTTTCTTTAGTCGAGCAAAATTTTCTGAAATCACTACACTATTGTCGACCAACATTCCAAGAGCGATCACAAGAGCTAAAATCGTAATGGCATCGAGGTTCATACCAAACGAAGGCATCAAACCAAAGGTAGCAAGAACGGCAATAGGAAGAGAGAATGAAGCCATCACCCCAATCCAGCCTGGCAGAAACAGGAGCAAGAAAAAGATCACGAGCACCAAACCACTAACGGCATTGGAACTTAAAATCTCAAGTCGGTTTTTAACTTTTTTTGCTTCGTTGTTAAATACAACAATTTCATACTGATCTTGGTAGAGCTTTTGGTAGCGATCAATCAAGCCACTCACTTCTTTAACTAAACTTAAAGTATCGGCCCCACCTTTCTTATTCACTGTTAAAATAGTGGCTGATTCACCATTATACCTTGAAAGAAAGCGTGGTTCTTCACTGCCATCCTCAACGTTAGCGACATCTCTTAAAAGGACTTTGCTTCCAGAAAAGTTTGCTCTGAGAACAATGTTTGCCAGTTCGTCGGCTGTACTTACCTTGGCTTTAATTCGAACGAGTTTCTGATTCTCATTTTTTTCTAAATCTCCACCTGGAATATCAACATTCCGATCTCTCACCTTAGAAAGAACATCGTTGATACCAATATGAAACTCATCTAATTTTCTTTGATTCAACTGAATAATGAACTCACGTTTCGTAAATCCTGATAATAAGACTTGTTTCACTCGAGAGGAGTCTTCTAAGTCCTCTGCCAGCTGATCCGCTATGATGTCACGTTTACGATTAAGGTTGTCCCCCACCACAGCGAGTTCGATCGCTGGAAACTCCTCTGAGTTTAGCTCTGTAAATTTTGGATCTTCGCGAATATCTTGAGGTAGATTCGTGACTTTCTCCAGGGCCTTTTCAAGATCAGACATCACAGAATCAACATCATAGCGGTCCATATCCACTCGAACAAATATCTTGCTTTTTCCGGATTGGGAGGTTGATCGGACATCTTTTAGTCCTTGAACTGCTCTAATTTCGTCTTCAATGGGCTTTGTGACTTTTATCTCTACATCTTCAGGAGCAGCACCAGGATAGTCTGTTTCAATGATTGCGGTGGCTAAGTTCACCTGAGGAAACGATTCAGCATTGAGCGAAAGCATTCCCATGAGTCCACCCATCACTACCAGCACTGAGAGCATCACAGTGAGTTTGCTATTTTTTAAGAAAAACAGAACAATCTGCTTCATAGTCTTCCTCGATTAAATTCGCAGGGTGTCAGTGTGAAAACAGAGAAATAGTCAAAAAGTGTGTTAATAAATTCAACTTGAGTCTGTATCACTGACAGGTCCGCACTCAGCTGCGATGTCTGATCATTTACCAAAATGGAAACATCAATTCTCGCCTGTTGATATTTACGATTAATCCCTTTAAGTCTAGATTTCAAAAATTGGCTATTTTCTTTTTGCAGGGAAATTACCTGCGAAAGGTATTGGATAGACTTTAGAAGCTGTTCATGGGTTGTCCTCATTTTAGCTTGATAGTCTTTTATCCTGGAGTCCATTTCAAATTCATCTTTTAGGTCTTGGATTCTCTTGGTCTTTGCCTTACTTCCATCAAGTGGGATATTTAAAGATAACCCAACAGCGTATCCAAAGCGATTTTGAGAGCTAAGATCATTCCACGCACCTCCCAAGGTTCCAACAGCTCCACTACCTTGGTCAACTCCTATGGTTTGAACCTGTGTGTTCAGCATTAAGTCGACATCATCATAGGTTTCATTGGCTTCCAGACGATACTGTTTTTGCTTTTCAAGATGCGCGATCAGATCATCATAAAGTGTATTTTCTTTTGGGATCGTTTCGAAGCTAGCAATCGTTTCTGTACAACTCACTACTTCATGGGTGGTTTGATTTAAGTCAAGACCCTCGAAGGAAAGATCTTTGACTTCAATCTTAGGAATAAGGTTTCTTAAGTTTTGGATAAGAAGGTCTTTTTGATACTCGAGGTAAAGTAAATTAGCCTTTCTTTCAGAAACTTGCGATTGGTAACGAGCCACATCTGTTTGATCTGCCACGGAACTTTTTTGCTTTTTTAAGATTGTGCTCAATTGATTTTTAGCTTTATCAAGAAGTTTCTTGGTTAAAGAGTGCGATTGCCAATTAGCGACAAGTTGCCAATAAATTTTTCTTACTGCCAATTTGAAGGTGTGGAGATCAATTTTTTTTGCAAGTTCTGCTGCCTGCTCGGAAGCTTTCAGCTGATCGAGTTTTGCTCTTGAGCGTCGACCGAATAAGTCTTTCCACAAATCAACATTCAAACTCATGATCCCACTGAGTGTCGTCGCACTTTGAATGTTTGTAATTCCTGAATTCGCCGAACGCTGATCCATTGCGATCTGTGTCGTAAAGGCTCCGCCCCAAGCAAAATTCTTACGAACTCCAATGGCAGCAGTTCGAACTGGCGTAAAAACAGGTGCAAAGTCAATCACAGCTCTTTCATTGGTCTCTTCCATGGAGAGCTGACTAAAAGCTTCGGGGCTGAACTGATCTTTAAACTGATGTAACGCAGCTTCATTGGCGTGAAAAGCCGAATAAATTCGTGCGACAGACGGGGCACCTTCATCGATATAACTAAGAAGCTTTGCCTCCGTAAACTGATTCTCAGATCGCTCAGTCACCTGGAGTTGTTGCTTCTCTCGAGAAGGAGACAACGCGGCGCGTTTCCCTAAGTCTTCTGCTTGGACGGTACATAGAAGCGTCCAGGTGCCTAAGAACAGCCCAAAACCCACAGATGCTAACTTAGATTTGATCGTCTGCATGAACCGATTCATCCTTTGATCTCAAAAGTGTTCAGTGGCGTATCGGCATTCTTTTTCTTGAATTCAAAGGATTCTCTATTAAAGCTCAGCTTGATAAAAAAAACATAAACTGCGGCGCGTTATTACGATGAAGCTTCGCGCAATCGATCATCTGTCATTTAAATTTAACTAATTCTTAGTTTTTTGGCTCTCAATGAGCTTTTCAAGCACTTCTCGTTCTGATTCTTTTTGAATCCACTTTTGCTCAAGCTCATGAAGCTTCTTTTGAGCAAGATTCAGATCCTGCGATAGGTTATGAATGTTCTCAGCCTTAGATTCGGATAGTTTTTTTTGCAAAGTTTCTGTCTGTTCATGAACTTTTCGAATGTCTCTTTCGAGTTCTCGAATCTCCACCCCAAGAGTTTTAAGCTCTTGTCTTTTCTTTACGATATTGACCGATCCTAGATTTGTCTTTCTAGACGGATGTTTTTGCTCAGTGAAGTGACTCCTGGAACCAGAGTTGTCTTTGGAAGTCGACTCTGAGAGATTCAAATCAGAGGCCATGCCTTTTTCAAGCGACCAAACGTATTCTTGATAAGTTCCAGGATAAAGACTGATTCTACCATTTTTAATTTCTAATATTTGATTGGCCACTCTCGCAATAAAGCTTCGATCATGACTGACCAATACAAGAGTCCCACGATAAGCTTGAAGCGCTTGAGTGAGAGCTTCCACGGTATGAAAATCTAAATGGTTTGTGACTTCATCTAATACCAGTAGAGGCACTCTTCTTAGTAAAATTTCACCCAAAGCAACACGAGCCTTTTCACCACCTGAAAGTATTTTAACTTTCTGATTTAAACGCTCTTTTGAAAACAAAAGTCCGCCAGCTAAGTCTAAAATTGCTTGTTCCGTCAAACTCATCCCTGCGGCTTGCTCAAAGTGACTCCAAATAGAAGCCTCTGGATCCAACTCTTGAGCAACATGCTGTCCAAAATAACCACAGTCCACCTCGGGGCCGAAATCAATCTCACCTTTCAATGGACTTAAACGCTTAGCAATGGCTTTTAAGAAAGTCGACTTCCCCGCTCCATTGACACCCACAACACCAATCTTATCTCCTCGACTCAACTGAAAATGAATCTCATCCAGAATAACTTTAGATGAATACCCCAAGCTGACATGATTAAAGTGGACGGCTTTTTTCCCTATTCGACTTGGCTCGGGGATTGGAATCTTTGCTTGGCTTAAAATGGGTTTGATTTCAACTTTGGATACCTTTGAAAACTGTTTTAATCGAGATTTCACCTGTCTTGCTTTACTTGCTTTTGCGCCATACTTAGCTGCAAAATCCAAAACTTCTTTTCGTTTTGATTCATAGCTCGAAGCTTCTTTTTCAAGTTGCTGCTTTCTTAATTGCTTAAAGTCAAAATAATCCTCGATGCTTCCTGGGTATTTTGTCACTTCCTGATTTTCAATTTCTAAAATCGTATCAGTTGTACGCTTTAAGAATTCTCGGTCATGCGAAATCAACAAAAACGAGCCCTCATATCGCAATAGAAATTGCTCTAAGACGAGCACGGATTCTAAGTCCAAATAGTTGGTCGGCTCATCCAACAACATGAGATCTGGTTCATCGCCCATGAGTCCGAGTAACTTCACACGCATTTGGTATCCGCCACTTAAACGATTGGCTTCTTTCATGAAGTCTTCTTCACGAAGGCCGAGGGCGTTTCCATTTTTTTTCAATTTCCAAAGTGGAAGCTTTTTATTTTGGAGGTACTCTTCAACGGTCTGTTGAGGCTTGAATTCAACCTCTTGCTCAAGATACCCAACCCGAAGTCCTTTTGATTGGATCACTTCACCTGAGTCAAGCGGAATTTGACCTAAGATGATCTTAAATAAAGTGGTTTTGCCCGCTCCGTTGGGTCCGATGACTCCTACATGTTCATCGCGATTGATCGAGAAGGTGGCATTTTTAAATAAAGATCTCGCACCAAACTGCTTCGATCCATTTTTTAATTGAAAAAGATTCTTTGCTACTCCCACTACCTAGGACTCTCAAACATGCAGGTCATTTAAGTTTTTCGTGTTACTTTTCTTAGATTGGCCTTGAGCTCTTGTTTTCGAATTCGAATCGATTTAGGTGTGATCTCAATCCATTCGTCTTCATCTACCCAGTCTAGGGCTTGCTCGAGTTCTAAATTTCGGGTGACTTTTAGTTTAGTAGAGTCATCTTTATTCACCGTTCGAATATTAGTCAGCTTCTTTGCTACCGTTGGATTGCAATTCAAATCATTTTCCTTGGAATGTTCGCCAAAAACCATTCCCTCGTAAACGTCCACCCCCGCTCCCATGAACAATCTACCGCGCGGTTGAAGATTAAAAAGTGCGTACTCGGTCGTGGTTCCAGTACGATCAGAGATCATGGCTCCGTTGAGTCGACTAAAACGCTTTCCTTGAAAAGGAATATAGCGTTGAAACGCACTCGAATAGATTGCCTCACCAGCAGTCTGAGATAACATTTGACTTCGAATCCCAATGAGCCCTCTTGAGGGAATTGAGAATTCTAACCTCACTCGACCGGAACCCTCTAGAGGTTCCATGAGCTCCATTCGTCCCCCTCGCTGAGATAAAAAAGGAGTGACCACACCGACCATGGTTTCTGGGATATCAATGGTCAGCCGCTCTTCTGCTTCCATCTTTTCACCTTCACGTTCGACTGGAATGACTTCAGGTCGCCCCACCATCAACTCCCAACCCTGTCGTCTCAGCTGCTCTAATAAAACAACAATCGCTAGCTCTCCTCGCGCTTTAAGCAAGAATGCATCCGCATCTAAGGAAGGTTCAAACTCTAAAGCTACATTCTCCAAACAAGCCACTTGAAGAAGCTCCTCAAGTTTTCGTGTGGTCGCGTAGTTTCCCTCTTTCCCCGCAAACGGAGAAGTATTGACTGATAAACGAACAGAAACTGTAGGCGGTTCCACCGAGATTCGAGGCAATGGCTCAGTGGTACCTAACTCAGCTAAAGTGTCTCCAATTTTTGGACTATCTGCTCCTGCCACTAATGCTACCGTTCCAGCTTCAAGGCACTCGAACTTAGCGGTCGACAAACCTGAATACGCTTCCAAAGAAGTTACCTCAACGGTAGGGTGCGGCTTTTTCTCACCCATCAAAACAAGTTTTTGGCCCAACGTGACTTTGCCACTTCTCACAAGCCCCACAGCGATCTGTCCAACGTAAGTATTATATTTTAAGTCTGTCACCAGCATCCGAAACGGTCCGTCTGGATCAACTTGAGGGCTTGGCACTTCTTTGACAATTAAATTCAAAAGGTCTGAAAAGTCTTCTTTTCTGACATTCTTTTCAAGGCTTGCCCAACCTTGCTTAGCACTCGCATACACCGTTGTGTAATTGACTTGGCCATCTTCTGTGGCCACATCGTAAAAAAGCTCTAATAGCTTTTCTTCCACAACCTCGATCCGAGCATCTGGACGATCAACCTTGTTGATCACACAAATAATCTTCAATCCCTGTTCAAGTGCTTTTTTTAAAACAAATCGAGTTTGAGGCAGTGGACCTTCTGCAGCATCCACTAAGAGCAATGCTCCATCGACCATGTAAAGTGCCCGCTCTACCTCGCCACCAAAATCTGAGTGACCTGGCGTATCTACAATATTGATACGAACCCCATCCCATTCAAAAGAGGCATTTTTAGCGGTGATCGTGATTCCGCGTTCTTTTTCCAGCTCCCCAGAATCCATGACTCGTTCCTCAACAGACTCGTGCTTCTGAAACACGCCACTATTGCGAAACAACCCATCAATGAGTGTGGTCTTCCCGTGATCAACATGTGCAATGATTGCTAAATTTCGAATCTTCAAAACAAGGGGTACATTACTCTGTTTTGGCCTCACTGTCTTTGGGGAAATGCTAGCTCCAATTGATTTTTAATCATTTTTTTAAAAAAAAGAGCCGGACTTTCCCTGAGCGAACCAAATGAGAAGATTAGCTTTCTAGCAAACTTCGAAGCATCCAAGCCGTTTTTTCATGGAGATTGATTCTTTGGGTCAAAAGATCCACGCTCGCTTCATCATTCCCCTCTTCAGCGACGGGAATCACCGAACGAGCCGTCTTAGCGACCGTTTCATGGCTGACGACCAAATCTTCAATCATGTCCGTTGCCTTTGGGACACCTGTTTGTTCTTTAACGGACGCAAGTTCTATAAACTGGCTATAAGAACCCGGTGCGTATACGCCAAGGGTCCGAATTCGCTCTGCTATATCATCCACCGCAGTCGCTAACTCGAGATAATGCTCTTCAAACATTTTGTGCAAGGTCTGAAACATCGGTCCAGTGACATTCCAGTGGTAATTGTGTGTTTTAAGATACAACGTGTAGCTATCGGCTAACACTCTTGAGAGTCCTTCAGCTGTTTCTTGTCGATTTTTTTCTGGAATTCCAATGTCAACTTTCATTTTTTTGACCTCCTAAACCCGAAGTTAAGCGAGTTTTTGGTAATTTCTATCCTCGATGGCGGGGACTGTAACATTAATGGAGAGGAAGTCAAAAACTCACTTCAAGCGAATCCATTGAATGGCATCACAAATTTAACGTAGAACGACTTTATTACCGTGAGCGTTTCGTTTTAGTCAGGATCAACAGTGACTTCAATGGTTTTAGACCATTTTTCCCCATAGGACCGATGGAGTCCATCTGCAAACTGAAGTGTTAAGGTGTGCTTTCCGGGCTCTAGTCGGATTTCTGTTTCCTTTTGTCCTTTTCCAAAATGAAGATGATTTGCATCAGCCGGAACGACTTCACCTTCTGGGACAAAAGTCCCATCAATAATTAAATGATGATGCCCTGTCCCTTCTTGCATCACACCTGCTGGGCGGACTTCCATTCCATTGACCTTAAATTGAACTTTTAAATCTCTTGGCACGGTTTGCCCTGCGTCTAAGCTTCCGAAGTCAACTCCAGACTTTTGAGTGCAGGCAAACCCTAAAATGAGTAAAAAGACACTTAAAAATTTCTGCACAAACCTACGCCTCCCTGATGATGTTTGTTAAAGTATCAATGGTTTTACGAAAGCACAAACAAAAGTTGACTCGTGGGTTTCAGATCCCTTAAAAAAAGAAATGATATGCGAATGTATACTCCACTTAAATCCTTGGACTCCTTATTGCAACGAGCGAAAACAGTTTCAAAGTGTACCCCCACCCTCCTAGTGGGTTTCCTTGCCTTCCTACTGCCTCAAGGGAGCTCTTGGGCGGTTGCAGAAGAGAGCTCACCTCTTTCGGCAATCGATGTGGCTTCAGTTTTAAAGAAAAAAGGAATTTCACAGAAAAACTTTGGTTTTAGGGTCTATGACCCTGAAAAAAAAATCATCTTGCACCAATGGAATTCGGACCAAACCTTTATCCCTGCGTCGTCTATCAAGATTTTAACGACCTACACAGCATTAAAGATTTTAGGCAAAGACTACCGGTTCAAAACCCATCTTATGACTGAAAAAGACACCATCGAAGAGGGAATGCTGCTCGGCGATCTCTATTTAGTAGGAGGAGGCGATCCGTTTTTAACACTCGTCGACATCACTGATTTTTGTTTGAATTTGCAACGACGCGGTATCCGAAAAATCCAAGGTGACTTTTACTACGATGATTTCAAACATGCACACCAAGAGAATATCAGTCCAAAAATGAGAGAAAAAGCCTCCTATAATCCAGGTTTGAGTGCTTTATCTCTAGAATTTAATCTTTATCATTCTTTTTGGGGAAGGAAGTTAAAATCAGAACAAGATCCTCTGAAAGCATTGATTAAAAGGTCATTTCCAGACGATTCGAATTTAGCCCAAACCCGTATTCCCGTTAAAGAACCCTCCTACTACACATCCACACTTTTTAGAAAAAGCTGCGCCACATTGGGGATTCAAATGAAACCTCCAAAGCGACAAAACCACCGAAAAGATCAAAGAGACTTAAAAATTATCGCAACAGTGGAAAGTCCTCCGCTTGAGAAAATTGTCGAAGGAATTCATCACTACAGTAATAACCTTGCCACCGAGTTAGTAGGGTTAGAAGCTGCCTACGCGCTTG
>MDTD01004339.1_pt1 | contig 10760 bp, 12 predicted proteins | sample 811221 | NCBI WGS metagenome assembly MDTD01 (sample SAMN05326646, study PRJNA326480) | marine metagenome | isolation source: seawater | place: Pacific Ocean: South West | collected 2011
AAAACTTATTATGACAAAATACATATGTATGATGCGAAACTAAGCAAAAAAGAGATATATAATGAATCAAAGTTATTTAATGCTGGTAAGAAAATTAAAATTTTTAATTTGCCTTGGGGAAAGATTGGACTTTCAATTTGTTTTGATCTTAGATTTCCACAAATGTACAGAGAGATGTCTAAGAAAGGAGCTTTGTTTTTAACAATTCCATCTGCTTTTACCGAGACCACTGGAAAACGTCATTGGCAAACTTTACTTAAGGCAAGAGCTATTGAAAATTTTTGTTATATATTTGCACCAGCTCAAGGCGGGAAACATTGCAATGGAAGAAGAACCTTCGGTAACTCACTTATTGTTTCTCCAGATGGAAAAATATTGAAACAATTAAAAAAAACTGAAGACGTTATAACATGTCAAATTAATCCATTAGAGGCAAAAAAGTTGAGAAAAATTATACCAAGTCTGAACAAAAATTAAGAGTGTGATTTTACTTCTTTAATATTTGATCCTAAATAATTATTAATTTCTAATTTAATTTTTGCTCTAGTATCATTTTTTTTGTAAACGTCACGAGAAAGTTTAATGAAATTTTCCCCAAAGTCATTATTTTTCTCACTTAATCTTTTTCCTTCTTCTATATTCCAAAGATCTTCATTAATTTCAGCTAAATCTTTAACTAAATTTTTTAATTTTTCATCAACCTTGTTTAGGCCATTTTTGTCTAAAGTTTCATTAAGAGCTTTAAGTTCTTTTTCTACATTACTAAGTTTATTTTTGTCTTTAATTTTTGATTTTTTGATCTGTAAAATTGTAATTTTATCAAATAATTCACCAACTGAAATTTCTGCCAATATTTTACCAAATTTGTTATTCATAATTTTTTTTTAGATATTTAACACCATTTAATATATGCAGTTATTATAATGTCAAATATATTGATTATAAAACACGGCTCTTTAGGGGATTTAGTTCAAGCCAACGGTGCATTCGCTGATATTAAGAATTCGTTCAAGAACTCAAAAGTCTTATTACTAACAACACAAAATTTTACATCTTTTATGTCTGAATGCCCTTATCTCGATGGAGTTTTAACAGATAAGAGATTGCCGCGTTGGAATCTTATTTATTTGATGAACTTAAAAAAACTTTTAGAGAGATACAATTTCTCACACGTGTTTGACCTACAAAATTCCAGTAGAACAAATTTTTATAGGAAGTTTATTTTAAAATCACCAGTTTGGTGTTCTTCCGAAACCTCATTAGAAAAAGGTCAAAATAAAAAAGATTTTGATAAAGAGCCTGTTCTGGATAGAATGGAAGTTCAATTGAAAAAATTTGATATTCATATAGAAAAATTAAAAAATATTGATCTTAGTTGGAGTATCAAAGATATATCTAGATTGTTAAAACAGTATACTAATGGAAGCTATATTTTAGTATTCCCATTTTGCTCAAAGAAAAACAGTCAAAAGAAATGGCCTTATTATAAAGAGCTAATTATACGTTTAAAATCCTATTACAAGAATAAATTTTCTATTTTAATTGCACCTGGTCCAGGCGAAATTTCTGAAGCTAAAAGTTTAAATGCTCAAGTAGTCTTAAATAACAATAAAAATTCAATTAGTTTAGATATACTCGTGTCTTTAATTTCAAATTCTAGCTATATAATTTCAAATGATTCTGGGCCAGCCCATATTAGTTCACATTTAAGAAAAAAGGGTTTAGCTATTTTTGGAAAACATACTTCTCCGAAAAAAGTAAATGTAGGTAATTCAGAATTTAAGACAATTGAAGTAGAGAGTTTAAAAGATTTAAATGTTAATTCTGTCTTAGAAAAAATAAAAAAAGATTTAAATTAAATTCAAATATTGTTTAATAATCTTTTTCCACCTAAATTTTTTTGAGAATTCTAAAGCATTTTTTCCCATTATTTTAAAATTTTCGTTGTCAAAAATTTTAATGATAGAATGATAAATTTCATTTAGATCATTACCGTCACATAAATACCCTGTTTTTCCGTTTATAACAGCATCAGGTTGACCTCCTGAGAGTCCACCAATAGAGGCTTTCCCATACGCCGCAGCTTCTATAAAAGATATACCAAATCCCTCTACTGATTTTTTAAACTCTACTGATGGCATTAAGAATAAATCACACTCATTTAATAAAGCGGCTTTCAACTGCTCCTCTGCTTTGTCTAACATTATAGTGTCTGTAATTATTCCTAATTCACTTCTAAGCTTGTTTAAACTCGACATTTCTTCACCGTCACCTATAGAAATATATTTGATTCTTGGAAATTTTATCTTTAGGTTTTTAATTGTCATTAAAATATTTTGATGGCTTTTTCTTTTATCTAATCTTGCAACAGTAATAATTTTTGGAAATGCGTTTCTAAATAATTCTCTAGCTTTATCCGTATACTTATTCTCTATAGATATTGGATAATTACAGCCAGGGTTAATAATTTTAATTTTATTTTCATTTACACCTAATTTAATTGCCAAATTTTTTGTAAAATTTGAATTTGCAATAATAAAATTAGCTTTGTGTAAAGAATTGACCATCCTTTTATTTAATAAACTTCCGGTTTGATGATTAATTTCCTTGGAATGAATTAAACAAAATGAACAACTTTTTTTTAAATGGTCTTGACTCATATTTTCAATACTTTTCCAATGATCAAAGAACATCGCTCTTACCTGATTGTTCTGTAAATATTCTTTAATTAAGTTTGCTTTTCTATACTTTCTAAAAATCTTAAAACCCGAAACTCTGTGAATATCTAATATTGAATGTTCATCATATATCTCAGAGCTATCAAATTTATCGGCAAATACTTTTACAGGACCGTGCTCTAGCAAAGAATTGGCTAATCCTTCCATCAAATTTTGAATACCACCTATATCTGGTGGAAAATTCCTTGTTGAAATAATAAACATTATTTATTCCATTTGATATTACATCCCATGCTAGGAATTTGTTCTTTAGGACCTTTTTGAGCATTAGCAATCATTTTCATTGCAAGTGATAAGTCACTTTCATTCTTATTTACAGGTTTTAAGTCTTTAAGTTCTTTAAATCTTCCTCTGTAATTTAACTCTAAATCCTTGTTAAAACCAAAAAAATCCGGAGTACATACCGCTCCATATTTTCTTGCAACTTCTTGATTTTCGTCAATTAAGTAATTAATCTTATTAAAATTATTCGTTTCTGCAAATTTAATCATATTTTCAAAAGAGTCCTCTGGATAGCTTTTAGTATCATTTGACATTATGGCTACAGTATTTACTCCAAGCTTCATTAAATTTTTACACTCGGGTATTAATTCTTTAATTATCGCTTTTACATAAGGACAATGATTGCAGATAAACATAATTAAGGTAGATTTTTCTCCTTTTAAGTCATCTAAAGATAAAAATTGATTATTTACCGATTTAAGTTTGAAATTCTCTGCTTTTTTTCCAAATTGGCAAATTGGTGTTTTAGTTAAAACCATAATATATTATAAAGTATATAATAACATAATACAGCAATTTTATGATTTATGATTTTGAAGGACATACACCTAAAATAGATCCAAACAGTTGGGCAGCTTCTAATTCAATAATAATTGGAAAAGTCGAGTTAAAAAAAAACTCGAATGTTTGGTTTAATACTACTTTAAGAGGAGATCTTGAGCCAATTGTAATTGGTGAAAATTCAAATGTGCAAGATGGAAGCGTTATACATACGGATCCGGGGTGTCCAACCATAGTGGGGAGTGGAGTTACCATAGGCCACATGGTTATGCTTCATGGATGCAAAATAGCAGATGATTGTTTAATAGGAATTGGTTCTACAATTTTAAATAAAACTGTAATTGGAAAAAATTGTATTATTGGCGCCAATGCACTTGTTACTGAAAACAAAGTTATCCCAGAAAGATCTTTGGTTTTAGGAAGTCCTGGAAAAGTAGTTAGACAAGTAACTGAAGAAGAAATTGAATACATAAAGGAGAATGCAAAAGATTATGTTGAAAATTTCAAAAAATATAGAAAATAATTAAGGAACTAACCAAGTAAATTTTCTAGCTCCATTTAAATCTATCAACGCTCTTCTATGGCCTTTCGCTGCTAAGTAAAGCCATTCAATGCTTTTAATTTTACATCTTATAACACAAAAGTTTTTATAACCAGCTTCGCTTTCTTCCTTTGTAAAATCAAAATTGTCAAATTTATTATTCAAACCTGATGTTGGTTTTTCCGATTTAGTTCCTGGACCAGAAGTAACCAAATAGCATTTTCGACTTATATGGCCAGTTTTTTCCCAAGATTTTTTTGTAATGTCATTATTATAATTTACTTCGCATTCAGCTTTTACTCTAAGTTGTATTTTTTCCTCCTTACCATAAAATAAAATTGAACAATTAGGATTTTTTTTTATTTTTTCAATTTTTGATGATCTAATATCACTATGATATTGAATAAAATTATTTTGTTGATCTGCTTTCCTTAAAACAACAACTCTTCCATCAAGATCTTTATCATTACCACAAATAAACACAGGCGTCCTAAACTCTGACGATCTATCTTTAACTGCATTAACTAAAAGATCCCAAATTTTTTTTTCTATTTCTTTTGAATTTTCGTAATAGCTAACAGTTTCTGACACAATTTATTTTCTAAATCTTTTTATTAAGCTTGAAGTATCCCATCTCTCTCCACCCATTTTTTGAACTTCAGCATAATATTGATCAATTACTTTTGTTATTGGCAAGGGTGAATTATTTTTCTTTGCTTCATCCATGGCTATTTTTAAATCTTTTCTCATCCAATCAACAGCAAAACCATAGTCAAACTTATCTTCGATCATTGTTTTATGTCTATTCTCCATTTGCCATGATTGAGCGGCACCTTTCGAAATGACTTCAATTACATCATGCATATTTAAACCCGCATTCATTCCAAAATTTATTGCTTCTGATAGTCCTTGAACAAGACCCGCAATACAAATTTGATTTACCATTTTTGTAAGCTGCCCGTTACCTGCTGGTCCCATAAGTTTAACTTTTTTACTGTAACAATCTATTATTGGTAATGCTTTGTCATAGTCTACCTGATCACCACCGACCATTACGGTTAAAACGCCACCTTCAGCACCGGCTTGACCCCCTGAAATAGGCGCATCTAAAAAACCCCAGCCGTGAGCTTTTGAATTGGCATGTAATTTTCTAGCTATCACTGCAGATGCGGTAGTGTTATCAATGTGTACTGCAGCTTTTTTAATTGTATTATAAATTCCTCGTTTACCAATTGTTACTTCTTCTAAATCTTTATCATTTCCAACACACGTAAAAACAAAATCACAATCTTTTGCTGCATCCATTGGAGTATCCGCAGTTTTACCCTTGTATTCTTTAATCCATTTATCAGCTTTAGCTTTAGTACGATTATAAACAGTTACATTATGACCAGCTTTTGATATATATCCAGCCATAGGGTAACCCATTACTCCTAAACCTATGAAAGCTACTTTACAACTCATAAATGATTAACCTCTCTTTAAATAAAAAAGTAATAATTTTTGGTTTTATATTTACATTTTTTTCAAGCTTTGGACAGAGTTTTTTTTTGGGATTGTTTAACGCACCAATTAGAAATGAATTAGGCATAACGCACGGTGAATTCGGTAATATTTACGCGACTGCAACGATTTGTTCTAGTTTGACACTTATATGGGTTGGAAAAAAAATAGACGATTACAGAATAATAAATTATTCTTTTTTTGTCATTATTTTATTATTTCTGTCTTCTTTATTTTTTTCTTTCATTAATAATATTTATTTTTTAGCTTTTGGAATTTTTTTAATGAGATTATCAGGACAGGGATTAATGAGTCATACTTCAACTACAACTATTTCTAGATTTTTTGAAAAATCAAGAGGTAAAGCTTTGAGTACAATTTGGTTTGGTCTTTCTACTGCAGAATTTATTCTTCCAGTTTTAGTAACTTATTTTTTTGTTATTTATTCTTGGAGAACTGTTTGGCAAGGTATAGCAATATTAATCATTTTATTATTGCCCTTTATTATTTTAAGTACAATTAAGTCAATTAATCTAGACTCTAGAGAGGAAGATAAAAGTCCAAACAAAAAACTTAAGATTAAAGATTGGAAAAGAAGAGAAGTAATAAAAGATTATAGATTTTATATAATATCTTTGAATATGTTAGCTATGCCTTGGCTTGCTACAGGTATATTTGTTTATCAATCATTCATCACAGACTCAAAAATGTGGAATATTTACACTATTCCAAAAGCATTTATGGTTTATTCAGTAACATCTATCCTAACACTATTTTTATCTGGTTTTTTAGTTGATAAATTTACTGGACGTAAATTAATTTATGTTATGAATATTCCTTTGCTTTTAGCTTTATTAATTTTATTTAGCTATAATCATGAAGTTGTAGCTTATATCTTCTTGGGGTTAGTAGGTGTATCAAATGGATTAGCTAATATTCTAGGATCATCTACTTGGGCTGAAATATATGGTGTGAAATTTATAGGAAGTATAAAAGCTTTGACTACTGCTTTTATGGTCTTTTCAACTGCTTTTGGAACAGCTATTTTTGGCTTATTAATTGATTATAATTTCACTATTGAAGATATATCTTTAGTAGGTGCAATTTATATTATTGTTTCTCTAGTTTTATTATTACTTATTAAAGAAAAAATAGAGCCGATTAAACTGGCAAAATAAGCTTGATTTATTTATATTTATTGAATAAATAATCCTCATCATGGCCAGAATTACCGTAGAAGACTGTTTAGAAAAAGTTGATAATCAATATGACCTTGTTTTATTGGCAAAAGAAAGAACAGCACAATTAAACTCTGGATCTCCAATGCTAGTTGACGAGGATAATGATAAGAAAACAATAATTTCCTTAAGAGAAATAGGCGATGGAAAAATATCTGTAAAGGAATTAGAGGAAAATGCAATACAAAGACTTAGAAAAGAGCCAGATGAAATTGAACAATCTGTAGAGGTTGATGAAGAAGAAAATGATGATTTTGAAAATATATATAAAGGACAAGTTTCAAAAAGTGGTGTTGCGGTTCTACCCTCAAAAAGAACAAGAAAAATTCCAGAAATTAAAAGCAAGCAGAATGATAGCAATTTAGCGAAAGAGGCTTTGTTAGAATTAAAAGCAGAACAGCCTGAAATAAAAGAGGAGCAGCTAGATAAAGAAGAAGCTCCGCTTGAGCTAAAAGACGAAGTACCACAAAAAGAAGAAAATAAATCAGAATAAGTTATGAAAAAGACTATATCCGTGGCACCAATGATGGATTGCACCGATAAGCATGAAATATTTTTATTAAGTTTGATTAGTAAAAATGTCCATCTTTATACTGAAATGATTGTAGCTAATGCAATCTTAAAAGGAAATAGAAATAAATTATTATCATTTAAAAAAATTTTAAACCCAGTAACTTTGCAAGTTGGAGGTTCAGATCCCAAAGAGTTATCAGAGGCATGTAAAATTTCACAGGATTATGGATACAAAGAAATTAACTTAAATTTAGGTTGTCCAAGTAAAAAAGTTCAGAAAAATAAATTTGGAGCATGCTTGATGCAAGAGCCTGATCTAGTTGCGAAATGTATAGAAGCGATGGCTAAAGCAACAAAACTTCCTATCACTATAAAAACACGAATAGGTTATAATGAAGTGGAAGACTTTAATTTTTTAAAGTCATTTATTCAAAAAACCAAAGATGCAGGATCAAAAAAATTTATTATACATGCAAGAAAAGCTTTATTAAAAAAATTAACTCCCAAAGAAAATTTAAATATTCCTCCACTTAAATATGATTTTGTTTATAATTTAAAAGAATATTTTAAAAATGATGAGATTATCATTAATGGAGGAATAAAAACAACTCAAGAAATAAAAAATCATTTAACAAAAGTAGATGGCGTTATGATCGGTAGAGCGGTTTATCATTCACCCTATTTCTTGGCAGAGATAGAAAAAGAAATATTTAATAACAAAAATGTTCCAACAAGAACAGAAGTAATGGAAAATTTAATTCCTTATATTGAAGAAGAGACATCTAAAGGCACTCAATTAAATCATATCATGCGGCATACAGTTGGTTTATTTCACGGACAAAATGGTTCGAAGGTCTGGAAGCAGTATCTTTCAAAAAATATGTGTATTAGAGATGCTGATCTTCAAAAAGTAAATCATATAATGGATCAAATTAAAAAAACAAAACCTATATCTTTAGAAAGATAATTTTGGACATTCTCTCACAGACAGAAATTATCTATTTAATATTTATTATGGTAATTACAGCTATTCCCGCAGGATTTGCTGCAGGATTGTTTGGTATAGGCGGTGGTTTAATTACCGTTCCGATTTTATTTTATATTTTTAGTATTTCTGGTATTGAACCAGCTTATTTAATGCATTTAGCGGTAGGGACATCTTTCGGAATAATTATACCTACTTCAATCGTTTCAGTTTTAACTCACCACCAACATAAAGCAGTTGATTTCGGTATTGTGAAAGGTTACGGATTTTTTGTTGCTATTGGAGTAATTTTAGGAACAATTTTAGCAGCAAGTTTAAAAACTAAACCTTTAATTTTATTTTTTACAGTTGTGGTTTATTTTTTGGCTTTTTATTTATTATTTCTTAAAGAAAAAGAGGAAAACCTAGAAATTAAAATGGGCTTATTAGCCAAAGGAGTATCAGGTATTATAAGTGGCTTCATCTCAGCGCCTATGGGAATTGGTGGTGCGGTTATGAACGTCCCTATACTAAAATTTTTTGGATACCCGATCAATAAAGCAATAGGGAGTGCAGCAGCAATAGGTTTTGTAATTGCATTATTTGGAGCAGTAGGTTTTTTAATTTCGGGATCATATTTGAATGCAAATCTACCTATGAGTATTGGTTTTTTAAATATTCCAGCTTTTCTTATATTCTTTCCAATTACTGCTTTTATGGCCAGGTTAGGCGCTAAAGCTAGTCATAGAATTAATAAAAAGAAAATGACAAAGTATTTTGGTTTATTTTTAGTAGTTATAGGAACTAGATTTCTTTACGAATATTTTAATTTATAGATTAATTTTTCCTTTATCTTGGTAAGTATCATGTAGAATAAAAAGAGGGCTTATCTTTAGGAATAAATTTTTTTAAAACGATTTTTTTAAGCTTGATAAGAATTTTTAAAAAATAATTTAAATTTTTTGATCGTATTCTCCAATCTTACCAGTTTTTTGAAGTAAATTATCAATAAATTCGAAAATTTTCTTTTTACGTTCTTCTGATGTTGGACTTTCTGCTACTACAACTAAGGAAGGTTTATTTGATGAAGCTCTGATTAAACCCCAAGAACCATCTTCTAAAGAAAATCTTACACCATTAACCGTTAATATTTCAGAAATTACTTGTCCATCGATTTTAGTATTATCTTTTTGAAGTTTTTGAACTTCTTTAACCATATCATCTACTACTTTATACTTTTCCTCATCTTTACAGAACGGAGCCATGGTAGGGGTTTGAAACGTATTAGGTAATTCTTTCATTAATTCACTCATTTTTTTATTTTTATCATTTAATAAGTGACAAACTTGTATTGCAGAATTTATTCCATCATCATAACCATACCCTAAAGGCTGATTAAAAAAGAAATGACCGCTTTTTTCAAATCCTGCTAATGCCTTTTCAATATTCACTTTCCTTTTGATATGCGAATGACCTGTTTTCCAATAAATAGTTTTACATTTGTTGACATTTAGAACTTTATCTTTTGAATAAAGACCAGTTGATTTTACATCTACAACAAATTTAGAATTTTTATGTTTAGGAGCTAAGTTTCTTGCAATCAATAAGCCTATTTTATCTGAGAAGATTTCATTTCCTTTTTCATCAATTACTCCACATCTGTCGCCATCACCATCAAAACCAAATCCAATATCAGCATTGTTATCTTTCACAGCTTTTGCTATAGCATGAAGCATTTCTAAATCTTCAGGATTTGGATTATATTTCGGGAATGACCAGTCAAGTTCACAATCTAATTCAATTACTTCGCAACCTATTCCTCTTAAGATCTCAGGCGCAAAAACTCCAGCTGTACCATTTCCACAGGCAACAACTGCTTTAATTTTTTTATTTACTTTATTTTTACTAATCAAATCCTCAATGTATATTTTTTTAAAGTTATCTATATTTTTAAGATTTCCTTCTCCTGTTTTAAACTTTCGATTTAATGTAATCTCTTTTAATTCTGACATCTCCTCTGGAGCATGTGTTAATCCTTTTTTGATACCCATTTTTACTCCGGTCCAACCATTTTCATTATGACTTGCAGTAACCATGGCAATCGCATCAGAGTTTAAATTAAATTGAGCAAAATAAACCATAGGAGAAAGCGACAAACCTAAATCTTCAACATTACAACCTGTCGATATCAAACCATCAGCTAAAGCTTTTTTTATTTTTTCACTATAGGATCTATAATCATGACCAATTATTACTCTTGGATTATTTTTTTTGGTATGACCGATTATTTGAGTTCCTAGACCTTTACCCAAATTAGTGATTCCCTCTGAATCGATATCTTTTTCAAAGATCCACCGGGCATCATACTCTCTAAAACCATTAGGATTGATTTTCATGAATTATAAATACTAGAGAATAAAGGCATTTGTTATTAAATGTTTATTAACAAAATTTTCCACTTGCAAAAATAATCAAATGTT
>MDTD01130106.1_pt1 | contig 10760 bp, 9 predicted proteins | sample 811221 | NCBI WGS metagenome assembly MDTD01 (sample SAMN05326646, study PRJNA326480) | marine metagenome | isolation source: seawater | place: Pacific Ocean: South West | collected 2011
AGCTGCGCGCGGAGGTGCGGTCGAGCAGCCGCAGCTCGAGGGCCTCGCTAGCCCAGTTCGACTGCTCGAGTAGCTCGGGCCAGCCGCTCAACTCGATTCGCAGGGTCGACAGCGGGGCGCTCGCCTGCAAGGGCGCGGGAAACTGATCCGGGAATCGGTCGAGCTCGACGGGCTGCAATGGGAAGGTGCCATCCAGCTGCTCGAAGGCCTGGAAGCCGACGTGCAGCGTGAGCTCGCGCGGGAGCGGGCCTTCGCGCGGTGGCCAGGCAAAGGACCAAAGTTCGTTCGGGTGAAGCTCCGCCTGCCAGGTTGAATCACCCGGGAAGAGGAAGGCGGCAGGGAACTCGGTCCAGTCGTAGTGATCGCTGCGATCCAGATCGACGATGCTCCGCTCCAGTTGATAGGCCAGGGTCGGCAGCGGGCGCTTGTCGTCGGCGAGCTGGGGCAGAATCCGGACCGAGCGCAGAGGCCGCAGTTCCATGAGCACCTCGACGATCGGCTTTGTCCCGACGCGCATGCCTTGCGGATCGCTGCAGGCGCCGTCGGTGATCGCGAAGATCCAGTGGGCGTCATCGACGTAGAAGTCGAACTCGAAGTTGCCGTCCGCATCGCTGAGGGTGGACTGCAGTTCGGGAAGCTCGGGCAGCGCCCCGATCTGGGGAGGCGCGACGGCGTACCAGCCGGGCCAGCAGTAGACGCGCACTCCCTCCCGGTCGACCTCGCCTTCGAACGGAGGCAGCGCGACCACCTGCCCGCGCAGCTTACCCAGCGAAACGCGCGGGGTCGTGATCGCTTCCAGGACCCGTGCGTTCTCTTCCGCCTTGGGTCGCGTAGGCTGCTTGACCTCGCTGCGCTGTCGATCGGCAGCCTGAATGTGCCCGCCGTGATCGGGCGTCGCGACGCGTTCCAGGGTGCGCGCCGACGGATCGGTCCACTCAAGCACCGCCACCGCCGCGACCACAGCCGCGAATAGGAGGGCGATCAGAGAGGAGCGCCGCATCTCCGCGAGCCTAGCAGATCATGCGCACCCTAGAAGATGACGGAGCGGATCACGTTGCTGGTCTGCGCGGCCTGCAGGCCTTGGATCCAGACCGTGAGCCCTTGGGCGGTCGGGGGCACCGCGAGGTCCCATTTGGCCTCGCCGCTCGCGTCCGTCATGCGCATCGGCCCCAGTTGGCGCGCGGCGCGAATGTCGAGCACCACGCCGAGCGGGGGCACCTGCGTGGAACCCCATCCGGCCAGCGAGTAGGCGAGGAAGGCGGGGCTCTGCGGCGTTCCGTGCCGCAGCCGCAGCTTGACGTCCTCCTGGCTGTCGATCGGCAAAGGGCCGATGATCAGATGGAAGCGGGTCGGAAGCTGGTAGACGAAGCCGGCGCCGGGGCTGAGCGAGGAGGGAAGAGACTCCAGATAAGCGCCGGTCGCGACCTGGGTGCCATCGATCGACACGTCGAGCGCGAACAGATCCCAGGTGCCCAGATTGCCGACCTGGATCAGCGGCTCGGGTTCCCAGACGCCTTGCAGCCGACGGTAGGGATGCAACGCACCCTGGGGATTTCCCAGCAGGTCTTCGCCGCCGGACGCGATCACGGCGAAGTCACCTTCCAGGGCCACGTTTCGGCCAAGCTTGTGGGTGAAACCAGGCATCATCCCCTTGGTCTCGAGCACTTCGACGAACTGTCCGCCTTGCCGTTCAAAGAAGTAGGCCGCGCCCGCGCCGTGCGAGATGCCGCCATTGCGCCCGAAGCTGCCCACCAGGATGGTGTCGCCATCCACGTCAGCTGCCCCTCCGAAGAAGGACTGCTCTTCAGGGCTGCTGGCCCGCAGCTTCTGCTGCTCGACCCAGCTGCTGCCGTTGAAATCGAAGACGTAGGCCGCGCCGATGGCGTACTCGCTCTGACCACCGAAGCCGGCGTAGTTGCCTTCGCCGCGGGCCCCGACCACGAGCCGGTCGCCGCTGAGGGCGACCGCCGAGCCGAAGTTGTCGTAGCTCTCCTGGTCACTGGAGACCAGGCTCTGCTGCAGGACCCAGCTCTGACCGTCAAACACGTAGACGTACGCGGCGCCGGCATGATTCGGCGTATTGAACACGGTCTGGCGCGCCCACATCGCCCCGACCGCGATGCGGTCGCCGTCCACATCGACCGACCAGCCGAACCAATCATCGCCCCAGCCGGTGGACTGCGACAGGACCTGTTCCTCGACCCAGTTCTGTCCGTCGAAGCGGAACACGTAGGCGCTGCCGGTATCGGTGCCCAGCGGCCCCGGGGCTCCGATCACGAGGATGCCATCCTTGATGGCGATGTCATGGCCGAAGGTCTCGAAGCCGGCGGGCTGACTGGAGACCAGCCGCTGGTGATAGGCCCAGCCCTGGGCGGTTCGGCGATACACGAAGACGGCACCCTCGTAGTTGGCCGCGCGGTAGTCGTCGGGCGCACCCACGAAGGTCCACTCCCCCTCGGTGGCCACGGTTTCCCCGAAGTTCGAGTAGGGACTCGCCAGATCGGTCAGAAGGACCGCTTCCGGCTCCTGAGGCGAGGAAAGGGCAAGGAGGGCGAGAAAAGCGAACATGGTCTGGGAGTGCTTAACTCACAGTCCGCGTTCTGCCATCCATTCTTCCACGAGCTGGTGCAGCTCCTCGGTGCGCTCCCACTGCAGGTGATGGCCGACGCCTTCCCAGACCACGAGCTCGACGTCGGCGCCGAGTGAGCGCACCGCGGCGCGGTAGTCCTGCGTCCAGAATGGCTGTTCGGCATGGACCACGAGCAGCGGGGAGAGGAACTCGACCTCCTTGCTCCAGATCTCGGGATCTGCCGCGGCGCGGAAGCTGGCGACTTGGACTCCCGGGTCGGTGCGCTGCGGGCCCGCCTGGATGCGCGCGAAGTCCTGCGGCGAGGTCTGCGGCCAGGGTTCGTCCTGCGCCATCTGCGCGAGGAAGGCCTCGCGCCCTGCGCCCGAGAGCGCGTTGCAGAAGAACTCGATGGTCTCGGCGTCAAAGACAGCCTGCAGCGCACTGTCGAGCGTGACCGCCCCGGCGATGCGGGCGGGATGCCGGCGCATCAACTCGCGCACCACCGCGCCGCCGTTGCTGTGGCCCATCAGGATCGCCTGATCGATGCCATGCGCGTCCATCGTGCGCGCGACGGCGTCCGCGTAAGCTGCCATCGTGTGCGCGGCGTTGCCCGCCGCGTCGGTCGGGGCCAGGCTCTGGCCGTGTCCGGGCAGGTCGAGACTGAGCGTGCGTCGCGTCTTCCGAAAGTGCGCGAACTGCCGCGACATGCTGAAGGAGTCTTCCGACCAGCCGTGAATCAGCACGAGGGGCGTGTTCTGATTCAGCGGACCGGCCACCTGCGCGTGGACGTAGACCGGCGGCTCCGGCAAGCCACTGTCACGATGGGTCGGCCACTGTGCGCCGCGCTCGACCAGCTCGGCCACCATGCGCGTCGCCATTCTGCGCAGGCGTTCAGGCTGCTCGGCGGCGAGGTCGTGCTGCTCACCCAGGTCGTTGGCCAGGTGATAGAGCTCCCAGCGCTGCGGCTGGTAGAAGTAGATCACTTTCCAGTCGCCCAGCCGCATCGCGCTGTGCGGCTCGTATCCCCAGCCGGGTGAGTTCGGTCCCCAGACGTGGGGGTAGTGGAAGAGCAGCGGCCGCTGCGCGTAGAGCCCCTGAAAGGAGATGGGCTGATCCGGCTGCGGTCCGAGCAGCTCGGTCCAGTCGCGGCCGTCGATCTCCTCGTCCAAGGTCTGCGGTTCGGGAGCTTCGGCTCGGGCCCAGCGCAGCACCGTGGCGAAGCTGTCCTCGATGATGATCGGCTCATGGCGCACGATGCCCGGCGTCACGCGCAGTCGCCGCTGTGCCGCGTGCGCGTCATCTCGCTTGGCCCATCCGACCACCATCGGCACGCGCGTGCCGCCTTCGTAGGCGCTGCCCTTGCCGGCGCGCAGCGGCAGATTGTGCGTGTTCTGGCCGGTGCCCAGCGGCGAAGTGCCGCGGGCGTGCACCGTCAGCCCGCCGTTGTCGGAGGTGAACAGCACGATGGTGTTCTCGGCGACGCCGCGCGCCTCGAGGTGCGCGAGCACGCTAGCCATGCTGTTGTCAAAACCCTCGACCATTGAAGCGTAGCGAGCTTCCTTCTCGTCCAGCCCGGCGTCGCGGTAGGCCTGCGCCATCGGCTCGTGGGGTTCGAGCGGAGTGTGCACCGCGTAGTGCGCCAGGTAGAGGAAGAACGGCTGCTCCGCGTCGAGCGCCTGGTCCACGGCCTGCAGCGCCAGCTCGGTGGTGAGGTCGGTGAGATGGACGTCCTTGCCGTGCCAAGCTTCCAATCCGGGGACGGTCCAGATCTCCTGGTTCTCGCGGTAGGCGCCGAAGCCCTTGGTTCCCAGGTAGGACGACGGCGCCCCGGCGTGATGTCCGGCGATGTTGACGTCGAAGCCCAGATTGCGCGGGTCGGCGCCCGGCGTGCCGGCCGCGCCCCAATGGGCCTTGCCGGCGTGAATCGTGAAATAGCCGTGCCGCTGCAGGATCGCGGGCAGGCTGCGCATGCCCGGCTGCCAGCCATCGACGCGCCAGTCGGTCGGGCTGGCGAGGCGCGCAGTCCGACCCGACTGATCGCGGCCGGGCAGGAGCGTCCACTGCGTAACGCGATGCCGAGCGGCGTTCTGGCCGCTCAGAATGCTGGTGCGGGTCGGTGAACAGACCGCGCAGGAGTAGGCCTGACTAAAGCGCACGCCGCGCGCCGCGAGCTGCTCGAGCGCGGGCGTCCGGAAGTGGTCGTTGAAGGCCGTGCGGGTTTCCTTGTCGCTTCGCGGGTCCACCCACATCGGCACCGAGACGTCCTGCCAGCCCAGATCGTCGACCAGGAAGAAGACGATGTTCGGGCGCGAGGCGTCCTCCTGGGCCGGAGGAATGGCCGGATCAGCGGCCTGAGCCAGAGCGAGCGGGGGCGCAGTCAGGCCAAGGGTCAACGCGAGGGCAAGCAGCACGCGGCGAGAATACTCGCTGACCCCAGGAAGGAAAAACGGCCGCCTGGCAGGAGCCAGGCGGCCGTAAGCGGAAGCTCGAACGACTAGAGAATGTCGCCGAGCTGCTCGTTGAGCTGCTTCTTCATCTCGTCCGGGATCTGGCCGAGGGCGTCTGCCCACTTGAGCAGCACCTTGCCATTCTCCGGCTGATTCAGCAGCTGCTCGTTCATGCACCACATGCCGGCGCTGAAGGCGAGGCCACCGATGGTCTCCTGGTCATGGACCTTGCCCAGCTTCTTGAAGGCCAGCAGCTGGCTGACGAATGCCGTGGCGGCATCCTTGTCCGCGACCATCGAGCCCTGGGCGGCGACGGCTTTCTCGTGCAGGCCGTCCGCGTTCTTCGGGTCCATGGCCACGGCCAGCTCGAACTCCTTGGCTTCCGCGACCCCGCTTGCCAGCAGGCTGGCCACGGCCTCCTTCTTGAGGCCGGCTTCATTCTTGGGATCGAGCTCGTAGGCCTTGCGGGCCACGCCGGCGATCACGTCGACGCCGGGGGCGCCGTCTTCGGCTTCAGCGAGCAGGCCGATGGCCTTGCGCACCACGGCGACCTTGTCCTTGGCCTCCGCGTATTCGCCTTCAATCTCCTTGGCGGCGGCGAGCATCTTCTTGCCGCTGACCGCGAGCTGGGTCATGTGCTCGACGTAGGCTTCGGCACCGCCAGCCTGGTAACCGGTGCGGCCAAAGACTTCGCCTTCGACGTTCATGAGCAGGATGGTCGGATAGCCGCGGATGCCGTACTTGTCGCGCAGCTCGGCGTTGCGGGCCGGGTTGGGCACCTTCGCCTTGGCCTCCTCGCCATTCGGGAAGTCGAGGGCGACCAAGACATAGGACTCGCTCGCCTGCTTGTACCAGGCATCGTGCTGGAAGACCTCGTCGTGCAGGCGGATGCACCAGCCGCACCAGTCCGAGCCCGTGAAGTCGACGAGGAGGTCCTTGCCTTCCTCCTGGGCGACCGCCAGGGCCTTGTCATAATCGGCGAACCAGCGATGGTCGCTTTCCTGCGCAAGCGCGAGGGGAGACGCCGCAAGACTGATGGCGGCGATCGAGAGAATGGATCGAATCATCGTGGATGGGAACGGCGGGAATCGCCGCAAGCCCCTGATGGTAGGTGGTGAGATCCCGCGCGCAGCAAGTGTTTCGAGCTTCTTTCCCAGGCGCAGCGCTATGCTCCCGGAATGGGGCTGCGAAACGGACTTTTCTGTGGTTTGCTGGCAATTGCGGCGTGCTCGAGCCCGCAGGAAGAACAGCTGCTGGAGGGCCCTCTTGAGGGCGCCGGCATCGTCTTCGTTTCGGAACAGCCCAGCGGCTTTGCGCTCGATCCGCCGAGCGCGGACGCTCGTGCGCTGCAGGAAGGAGCGGAGCTGGTCTATCGCCGCGGCGGAGATCGGATCGCCCGCCTGCGCGTGGAGCGCGATGCCGAGCTGGGCTTTCTGCGCCTGATCGACACCGACACTGGCCTGCAGACCCTGCACTCGCTCGATCTGGTCGAGGTCGGACGCGACGCCCCGCGCCAGGACGGCGAAGAGGGCGCGGTCAATCTGCCGCTGCTCCGCCTGTTGCCGGGCGATCCCTGGCTGCTCTTTCCGATGTGGCAGGGCAAGGAATGGGTCGCTGAGTTTGCCAGCCATGCGCCCGGCCGCGAGCCGATCCTGCTGCGCGTCGAATATCACTGCGACGCGCGCGAGATGGTGACGACTCCGGCCGGGACCTTCTCCTGCCTGCGCGTCTGGCGCGCGGCCGGGCTGGCGCGCGAGGGATCCGAGCTGCGTCGGACCAGCCTTTATTGGTATGCGCCCGAGCTGGGCTTCGTGGTGCGACGCCTGGATGACGGCCAACTGCTCGAACTCGAAGCTATCCTCACGGCCGAAGAAGCCGCGGTCGAGCGCGCGGCTGCCGGCGAAGCCGCTGCCACCACGGAAGGCGAAGTCGGTGCTTAGTTTTGTGACTCAGTCGAGGCCACGGCGAGCGCGAGGAAGCGTTTCGCGTAGGACTGACCCATTTCAGCGAGTTCTTCCATGGCGAAAGCGGTTTCGTTGGAGATCCTCGAAGCGAGATCATCAACCTCGGCGAGGTCGTTGGGCAGTTTGTGGCGCTCGCGGACAGAATGCTCGGCTGCAAGGCGAGACTTCTTGATCAGCAGAAGAGCCGCAGTGTCTCGTAGAAACTCTGCCTGAGAATCCGCGGATGCTTGCCACGAGGCAGAGGGCACCTCGCGAAGCCGGCCAGCAACAGCCCACCAGGCAAGAACGGGAGCGGCATCGATACCGGACTCTACCAGCATGCGCCTGGCATAGCCTTCCGGGTCAGTCAACCGAGGCCATTGCGATTGCACGTGGGCGGCCATGGTCTCCTGCCGTTCGAGAATTTCGCCGATCAAGAACTGATCGAGCTCGGGGAGTCCTGCGAAATGATCGACAGTAAGACCTGGATGAAAAAGCGAAGAGTCTCCTCGCGCAAAGTAAGTCTTGAGCCGCGACGAGCCAAGAGAATCTCGCATGACGGCTTCCAGTAAGGCGGACTCGTATTGCGCGCGAGCTTCTTCGAAGGTCGCTTGAATCTCTCGCAGTGTCGCGGGATTCTGAGCTGCAGCGGAATCAGAGTTTGATTCTGCTCTCTGACCTGGCTCGGGTTCCGATGCCCTCGTTTCCTCGCGAGCCTGAACTCGCGGGGGAGCAGCCAGTTCATCCGGATCGTTCGCTTGTAGCGGGTCGTCAGGATGAGAAAGGACGAACCACAGGCACGCTGCGATGCCTCCTGCGAAAAGTGCCTTACCTATTGCGGGAGGCATTCGAGCTTGAACGGGTAACTGTCGATGATGTTCCCGCTTGAGTCCTTGGCGTCAAACCACCAGTCCTCGGTCTTGGGCGCGCAATTCGATTCGTTCCAGCACACGAGCTCGTGATAGGGGAACTCGAAAGCGGTGTATCCGTTCAGGACAATTGCTCCGTACGGAGTGTTTCTCAGTTTGATGGAGTGCACACTTGAGTTGCAGATCAAGAACTCGATCTTCTGATCTTCAAACTTGCATGGCACGTGATCGTCGCAGTTTCCCCAAGTCCGTTTGACGTTATACCGGACGGAGCAGGTGCTGCCTCCGCTCGACCACGGCCCATGCGTGGAGTTGGCATCGCAAAGCGTGTTCGACTGACCGCCAGACAAGGAAATCAACGAAGTAAGAAAAAGTAGAGCTCGATATCTCATGAAATGAGACTAGTGACGCAGGAGTACTGCAGTCAAGAACCTGTCAAGAGTTGCAGAGCCTAAAACGCAAAGCGGCTCACCCCAGGAGGGGTGAGCCGCCGCTCGGAAAGCGTTGCGATTACTCGCCGGCCTTCTCGAGGAACTTGGCGTCGTCGCTCCAGAGGGAGTTGACGTAGCCGTCGGTCGACTCGACGTCGGCGTGCTTGAAGTTGGTGCCCTGGTCGTCCCAGACGTCTTCCAGCCAGAAGTGGTACGGGTTGACGATGAAGAAGTCACCGAGAGCAGCCACGTACTTCACGATCGGAATGACCGGAACGAAGTAGAGCAGGCCGTCGATGCGCGGGTTGTTGACGTAGAACTCGCGGTCCCAGTCATCGACCGAGCGGTAGAGTTGCTGCGGACCAGCGGCGCACGAGCCGAGGGTCAGTGCGAGCAGCAGAGCAGAGAAGGTTGCGATTCGCTTCATGGGTGGAGAGTGTTGTTGGGGAGGGCACTTCCCGCCCCGGGGAAGCCGGGATTCTAGCGAGTGCGATCCCGCGATACGTCCACGACTTTGAGCTGAGTATCCAGGAAAACCTGAATTTGCCGGAACTGCTGGCTGTCGGTGCCGTAGTCGACCGAGGCGGAGGCCTGCTCGGAAAGCGGAACGGAGAGGGACAGCCCGTAACCGCCCGCTTCCAGCCATTCCCAGCTCAGTACGGTGCGAATTCCTTCGTCGTCACGCCGCACCGAGGTCGGGGCGCCCAGCAAGTCGAGGCACTGCTGCAGATCCATGCCGATGGCGAGCTGCTCGATGGCCTGTTCGGCGGGAGCCTGATCGATCCGCAGGGTCGAAAACTCGGCGCTGAGGCAGCCCGGCAGCGTGCCGAGCAGCAGCAGGGCGGGAGCGGCGCGCAGCATCGAGGCGCGAACGAGGCGCACGACTAATCGAGGCCCGGAAGACGGAAGCGAGCCTCGTCGGCCTGCAGGGTGGCGCCGATCTGGGTCAGCACGCCGTTGCGGTCGAAGAAGGCCCAGACCCGGTCGGATTGCACGTCTTCACCGTACAGGCCGACCAGGATCAGGAAGACGCCGGTGTTCTTCTCGTGGTTGTGGCGATAGAGCCAGGCGGAGTTTTCGCCCAGCTCGACGACCTGCTCCGGCGCGCCCAGCGCGGCGGTGACTTCGGCCGCGGTGCTGGTCCCGATCTCGAGCCGCGCCAGGGCGTCGGTGTCGATCGGTGAGTTGAGGCGGCGCTCGCCGAAAAAGCAGGATCCCAGGACGAGCGGGAGGAAGAGCAGAAGCAGAGAACGAGACATGGTGGATTCTCGGAGACGGTCGGCCGCGAGCCGCCGTTTTCCCAGTGTAGCTTCGGGTAGGCCGATTCCGGTCGCCCGTCCACCCCCTTGACCTTTCTCCGATGCTCCTCACCTTTTCCATCGCCTTCGCGGCCGCTCAGTCCGGCCCGGTTCTCTATGAAGTCGACGGCCACATGCCGGGCCACGGCCTGGGCACCTCGCTGGCCGGGGTCCCCGATGTCACCGGCGACGGCGTCCCGGACCTGCTGGCCGGCGGATTCCGCTACGGCTCCTGGGGCCGCCCGGTGCTGATCGACGGCGCCACGGGCTCGGTTATGCATCAGTTTGTCGGCCCTAACTTCGGCGAGACCGTCGCGCCGGCTGGGGACGTCGATGCCGATGGCTATGAGGACTTCCTGTTCGGCGACATCTTCGCGTCGCATCTGCCACCACTCGGCGGCAAGGCCTGGGTGTTCTCGGGCAAGGCGCCGCACGATCTGCTGTACGAGTTTGGCGGCACGATCGCGGACCAGTACCTGGGCGGCGCGGCCTGCGGCCTGGGCGACATCAACGGCGATGGGCACGGCGACTTCGCGATCGGTTCCTGGGGCGCCCCGACCACGCAGCCTTTCGCCGGGCGGGTGGACGTGCACTCGGGCGCCGATGGCGCGGTGCTCTACACGATCGAAGGCACCTTCGATCACGGCTATCTCGGCGATGCCCTGGATGCGGTGCCCGATGTGGATGGCGACGGCGTGATGGAGCTGGTGATCGGCGCCGTCGGCGAGACCTTCCCGTACGGCTACAACACCGGCGCGGTCTATCTGCACTCCGGGGCGACCGGCGCGCTGCTGCAGCACTGGACCGGGGTATCCGGCAATGCGCGGATGGGAACGGCGGTGGCCGGTGTCCGCGACCTCGACGGCGATGGCACCGGAGAGGTCCTGGTCAGCGCGATGTTCGCTGGGCTCAATGGCGAGGCCTACGTCTACTCGGGTGCGACCGGAGCGCAGCTCTTTGAGTTTCGTGGCTACGACCCGACCGAGGTCTTCGGCATCGACGTGGACTCTTCGGCGGACAGCAACGGCGACGGCGTGGATGATTTGATCATCGGTTCGGACGCCTTCTACAACGTCAACGGGATCACCGGCAAGGTGCGGGTTTACTCGGGGGCGGACGGTCGTCTGCTGCAGGACTTCCGCGCCGGCGGGCCGGCGGCGCGGCTGGGCCTGGGGGTCGCCAGCCTGGGCGACGTCAACGGCG
>MDTD01058627.1_pt1 | contig 10759 bp, 8 predicted proteins | sample 811221 | NCBI WGS metagenome assembly MDTD01 (sample SAMN05326646, study PRJNA326480) | marine metagenome | isolation source: seawater | place: Pacific Ocean: South West | collected 2011
AGGTTCTGCATAATCAATATACGACTGTGCCGAAAGTGCTTTTATAAGGTTTTGTGCTTGTGCGGGTTGCTTAAAGTATACCTTGAATATTTGGTTCAACGTCCTGCTTTTTGCGGCAATAAAAGGGCGCGTAATTTTATATATACCAAACTTTTGGCTAAACTCTTTGTCAAGGCCAGGCAAAACAGGCACTTCACCTTCAGCAAGATTATCTATCTTATCAAGGTATTCCCTATTATCAACAGGGTACTCGTTGATATACTTTACATAAATTTCGCCATCTGTTTGGTCTTGTTGCAGGGTTTGTGCTGTTACAAGAGCTGAAAAAAAGGCAAAACAAAACACTAAGAACACTCTCATGCGGGTAATCATATTTCGCAATATAAATAAATTGTAAACTTGAATATGCGTTTACTAAGACAAAAAAAAGAAAGGAAAAGTTCTATTAGCGCACAATGTTTTTATGGGTATCCCACAATTCCATTATCATACCGTCTTTTAAACCTGCATTTGGAGAGTATATTTGCTTAATGCCGGCCCACTCCATCACCGCTATATATATACTGGCGGCATGGTCTATCACGTCCGCACGGTCGGGGTTAAGCTTCAACTTATAAATGCGGTCGTTAATACTCATAGGGCTAATCTCTTTATAAAGATTCTCAAGCGTTTCTAAGCTCATTGCCTTTTTTTGACCTTTATCGGCCATATTGTACAGCTTGTTAATGTTTCCCCCTGTACCAATAGCAATAGTTTTGCTTTCAATATTGTTATTTTGTTTCACCCATTGCTCCATTTCAGTCCACACTTTGGGGTTCACCTTGCCTTCTTTTATTCTTACCGAACCTATGGGAAACGATTGGGCACAAGCCACCTCGTGGTCTTTTATTACGGTAATTTCTGTGCTTCCGCCTCCAACATCAATATTTACATAGTTGCCTTTGCTTGGGAAGGATGACATTACCGATTTTAATATCAATTCAGATTCTTTATCTCCCGATATTATATCTACCTTAAAGTTAAATTTCTTTTGCACCTTGGCCACCAACGCTGCGCCGTTTTTCGCTTCGCGCATGGCACTTGTGGCACACGCCATATATTCTTTCACGCCATGTACATCCAATATCAACTTAAAGGCATTCATGGTCATTAAAAAAAGAGCTTGCTTTTCTTTGCTTATTTTTCCTGTACTAAAAACATCGTCGCCCAAACGTAAAGGAATACGTATAAACTCTACCTTCTTAAATTGTATATCTAAGTTTTCAGTGGGCATAACCCTACTGATAAGAAGCCTTATGGCATTAGAACCTATATCAACGGCGGCAAACTTCACACTGCTAAAGTAGCGGTACAGAGCAGGTTTATCCCGCATTTTATTTCCACACTTGTTGACAAAAAATAGCGCACTGGTATGGCGCAATTAATGGCTTTGGTATTGCTTAACTTTTTTCTTCTTTCTTAAAGATTTTCTCAAGAAAAGAACTGCTTTTCTCCTCAATATCCTGTAACTCTATTTTAAGGGCTTGTGCCGATATGGTTATCTCCCACACGCTAAGGGCTAGCGATACTACCATCATGGCCATACTTGCCCCAAACAAAATTTTTGCCCAATATTCATTTTGCGAAAAAAGCACAATCATACACACCACACTAAGTAACAAACTTAGTACGCCAAGCAATTGCATATTACGTATCAGGTTTAGGCGCAAGCGTAAGTTTTTTATTTGGCTAAGTATGTGCTGGCTATGGGTATTAAGGTACTTATCGTGCAAATCGCGGATAAGTTTGGCAATGGCCAAAAACCTGTTGGTATAGGCCAACATCAATAACGAAATGGTGCTAAACAAAAGTGCGGGGGTAGTTAATTCCATTTTTTGCTGATAATTGTTACTGCAAAGTAACAACTATTGGCGCAAAGCAAAAGCAGCTGCAAACCCTGTGGGGATTAATAAGCCTACTAATAAAAGCATAGGGAAACTGCCTTGTTTTTCATCAGCTTTTCCGCTATCCATTACCTCGCCTTTTTTGTTGTCAATTTTTTCAGGTTTGGGTTTAGTTTGAAGAGTATCGTTAGGAATATGTTTTCGGGGTTGTTTTTGTTTGCTTTTCACACTGTCTTTTTTCAACTGATTATTTGCAGCACTATCTACTTTCAATAAGGAATCCTTGACTAATCTTTCGTGTTCCCACCTTCTCTCAATTTCAGGGCTTAAGCCCAAATTATCGTCTTCAAATAATGCAAACATAGCATTACTGCCACTATGACTACGGTAGGCTATGCGTTTGGTTTGTGCCATTGCACTCAGGACAAAGGCAGTGCAGAGGGCTATTAATACTATTCTTTTCATGGTCTTTTCTTTTCGGTACACGTACTCCCCATTAAAAGTTCAAAGCTTTGAACTTTTAATGTAACCCGTTGTACTGCAATACAAATACTATGTTTTTACAACTGCCACTCGCCATAAAACAGTTTAGCTTTAGGCTAATTAGCCTTTTTGCGCTGTTGTTTATACTCACCTTTCCGTTTACGCTTAATTATATACCCAATATTCCTGCATTTTTAGCCCCGCTATTTGGGGAATGGGCACGGTGGACAGCACTACATATTTTGGGCTTATCAATAAGTAATACCTACCTACTATTATCTGATTCTACAGGATTGCATATACACCTATTACATATTTTTTTATTAGCTCTTGCAGGTAGTTTTTTATGGGGGTTGAGGGATAAAAACACCAATTATCAACACCTACACTATTGGTTCAATACACTGGTAGCTTATTACCTATCGCTGCAATTATTTATTTACGGATTTAATAAAATATTTAAATGGCAATTTTATTTGCCCGAACCTAATACACTGTTTACCCCTTTAGGGCAAACCCACCAAGATTTATTGTTTTGGAGCACTATGGGCTCATCTTATTCGTATACTGTATTTTCAGGAGTAATAGAAGTAATACCCGCATTTATGCTGTTGTTTAAACGCACCCGATTACTGGGCGCTATTATAGCTTGCGGAGTAATGGTAAATGTGGTAGCCATTAATTTTAGCTTCGATATTTCGGTAAAAGTATTCTCGCTTTTTCTTTTACTATTATGTGTAATAATAATTTTGCCCTATACAAAACCACTAACACAGCTATTTATCTATCAGCAAAAAACTGAATTAAAACTTTGGCAACCTGCCTACGCCCCTCGCCAAAATAAAATTTATGTATTTGCAAAAGCTGCACTAATAGTTGTGTTGTTATTTGATGTGTTATCGCCCTATTTTATTTCTCAAAACTTTAACGATGATGCCCAACAACGCCCGCCACTGCATGGGGCGTATACCACCACATTATTTATTAAAAACGGGGACACACTAGCACCATTACTCACTGATAAAAAATATATTAAAAAGGTGTTTATAAATAGGGCTGGATATTTTATTACCCAAACAGTGAATGATGTGATGATGGACTATAAATTAAGCTATGAAGCGGGAAATAACTTGCAATTAAATAATTACTATACAAATACTTCAAGCAGCCTTTTTTATACCAAAATAACAGACTCTACCTTGCAATTTGAAGGGATTTTAGATAATGATACTATATTGATAAAAACACAAAAAATAAACCTGCAAAAATCACCCTTATTGCAAAAAGAATTTAACTGGACAATTGACGGGTATTAAATAATTAAATCGTCCAATAAGCCTTTATAGTCGTACTGAATATCCTCGTGCAGAGTGCCTAGTGCTTTTTTGATTTTCTGTATTTGCCTATAATAAATATTTTGCAGCGCAATATGATTATCCATAGGCAAAGATAAATCTTTAAACAGTTGGCAATAGTATAGCAATAGCTCTACCTCGGTTTGTTTATTGCCCGAGTATTTTATGTATTTATTGGCGGTGCGCAATATTTTGCGCAAGCTTTTTTTAACAAAATATATAGTAGCATGATTAATGGCGGCAAACTGTTCGTCCATCTCGTTCTTTACACCGTTTATATATGCTGCCTCGTCTTGCTGCTCAAACAACAAGTAATTTAGTAGCTCTTTATTCTCTTTTTTGTATTTGCTTAGTCGCAGGCAAAGCTCTACCAACTGCTCGGGCGGCAAGGTGTTTAGTTCTTTTTTAATTTCGCTTAAAGTAGCTGCCTTCATTATTTCTTGCCTTTCAAAGGTTCTAGCAAATATTCTAAACCGTTTAGTTTTATCTCGTACAGGGTTTGCAATTGTGTGCCCAATTTGCCCGCAGGGAAACCCTTACGCTGAAACCACTCGAGGTACGAAACGGGTAAATTACACAAAACCACTCCCTTGTGCTTGCCAAAAGGCATTTGTACTTTTACTAAATCTAACAACAATTGCGGGTTGAGCGACATTGTGGCAAGTTAGAAGTTTGTAAGCAAAAACAAAAAGTGAACCAAACGAACTCCTTATTATTAGCTCATTTCTATACATTTGTTTTATAACAAGGCATTTTTGAGCAAATATGACAACAACACCCGAACACGATGAAAGGATTGCAAAATTGACATTTGCATCGGTATACCCACATTATATTACAAAGGTTGAAAGCAAGGGCAGAACTAAGGAAGAATTACACCAAGTAATAGAGTGGTTAACCGGCTTTGATAATGAAAAGTTGCAGCAGCTAAATGATGAGAAAGTTACTTTTAAAACTTTTTTTGAAAAAGCAACACTAAACCCAAATGCCAACCTTATTAAGGGTGTAATATGCGGTTATAGAATAGAAGAAATTGAAACACCACTTACAAAAAAAGTAAGGTATTTAGATAAATTGGTTGATGAATTAGCGAAGGGTAAAAAGATGGAAAAGATTTTAAGAAAAGCATAGAAAACCTTAAAACGTACCTCCCTTAACTACACATTTGTAAAACATACACTAAAATCTTGTGGCCTTACCGGGAATCGAACCTGGATCTTAAGTTCCGGAGACTTACGTACTATCCATTGTACCATAAGGCCATATAGGGGCAAAGATAATTTAAAACACCTGCCTATCCATCATGCTGCCCTTTCCGTTGCCATATTTTATATCTTTGAAATAGTTATGCAACGTAAAAACCTACTAATTATAGCAATAGCCGCAGCTTTTGCAAGCATTGCCGTTATAGCGTATATAAATTTTGTTCCCTCGGTAAATACACCCCAAACCCTGCCCGATGACGAGGCAATGAGTTTTAACCTTAGCGCACGCCAACAATGGGAGCTTGACCGATTGAAAGACCCTACCACAGGTAAAATACCCGAAGGCATACGCAAAAAGGAACTGGCTTTTGCAGCTACCCTACCCAAAGCCGATGCTTTTAGAAAAAGCGGCGATATATGGGAAAACATGGGGCCTTGGAATGTGGGCGGTCGTACACGCGCCATAGCCATTGATGCCACTAACGAAGGCATTTTGTTGGCCGGAGCTGCTACGGGCGGTATTTGGCGTAGTGAAGATGCAGGCAAAACATGGACTAAAACCACAACCAATACTCAAACTAATGCTATTACTTCGTTAGCGCAAGATACCCGCGCAGGAAAAACAAATATTTGGTATGCCACTACGGGAGAGCGTTTAGGAGCGAGTGCTTCAAAAACAGGAGCTTTTTTTGCAGGAAACGGATTTTTAAAATCAACTGATGGAGGTAAAAGCTGGAAAGCATTGGCATCAACAGCAGTAAATACCCCTCAGTTTGATGTTGATTATGATTTGGGCTGGACTATTTTGGTAAACCCTGCTATAACCGATAAAGATGTTGTATTTGCTGCAATATACGGAGGCATTTACCGCAGCACCAATGGTGGCGATACGTGGCAAAGGGTTCGTGGAGGTCGTTTTGGTGGTAACCTTTCTGAGTATACGGATATAGCCGTTACATCTACAGGCATATTATATGCTACACTTGACAATGTAGGCCCGCAAAAAGGCATTTGGCGTAGTGATGATAATGGCGATACGTGGGCGAATATTACCCCTGCCGGTTTTCCTGTAATATACGAACGTATGGTAATTGGTATTGTTCCCCAGTTTGAAAACCAAGTATATATATTGGCGCATACACCGGGTAGCGGACAAATAACTAAAGATTTTAGAGGAACAGAAGAAGGAAATAGTTTATGGAAATACACATACTTATCGGGCGACGGAACTGGCAGTGGTGGTGTGTGGGAAGACCGTTCGAGAAGTATTCCTAATGGTGCGGGCGAGTTTGAACCTTTTAATGCACAAGGCGGATATGATTATTTTGTGCGCGTTCATCCAAAAGACACTAACATAGTAATTATTGGCGGCTCAAGCCTTTTCCGATCAGGCGACGGGTTTAAAACTCAAAATAAACTTCAACGCATCGGCGGCTATGCGCTAGGTACTAGGCGTCCTGATTTTCAGATATATGAGAACCATCACCCCGACCAACATAATATGGTTTTTTACCCCTCAAACCCTGATAAAGCTATATCAACACACGATGGAGGTATCTCTATAACCACAAATATTAAACAAGATATTGTGCAGTGGCAATCGCTAAACAATGGTTATGTAACTACACAGTTTTATACTGTTGCTTTAAACGAAAGCAAAGCCGGTGATAATGTAATTATTGGGGGCTTGCAGGATAACGGCACTTTGTTTACCAATAAAAATGATGCTAAAAACCCATGGAGTTTAATTTTTAGTTACGATGGTGCTTTTTGCCACGTAGCCAATAATGGCAACGACTATTATGTAGCTAAACAACAAGCGGGGCTGTACCGCATAAATTTGGATAACAACTATAAACGCGCCCAAAGTGCCCGACTAGACCCCCTAGGTGAGTTTAACTATTTGTTTATTAATCCTTGGTGTGTGAACCCAAATGATGACAAGCAAGTGTATTTGCTTGCAGGTAACATAGTGCTACGCTGTAAGGATATTACCCAAATACCTTTAGACAACTATTTAGATTCTTCTCGCGAGAGGGGCTACTGGGATACTCTAAGCACCGCTCCTAATAATGCTGCCATAACAGCCATTAGCATGGCAGAAAATAATTCGGGCACTTTGTTTTATGGAACGAGTGGTGGTAGGGTTTATCGCGTAAAAAATGCAGCAACAGCTAATAACCCCACCCCTGAAGATATTACAGGTACTATGTTTCCGCAAGGCAACATAGGTAATGTATGTGTGCACCCTGATGATGAAAACAAGCTAATTGTGGTGATGACTAACTACAGTATTCGTAGTATTTTTTATACTGAAGACGGTGGCCAAAACTGGACGGATATATCGGGCAATTTAGAGCAAAATGCAAACGGCAGCGGTAATGGCCCCTCGTGCCGTTGGGCTACTTTTATAAAAACAGGTGCTGATTATGGTGTTTTAGTGGCTACAAGTGTAGGCTTGTATGGCACTGCTGCTCTTGATAGTGTAAATACTATTTGGGTGCAACAAAGTCCTAATGGTATTGGCAATGCAATTTGCGAGATGATAAAAATACGCCGTAGTGATGGGAGAGTGGTTTTGGCAACCCACGGAGCAGGTGTATATGCCGCTAACATAACACGCCCTTACCATTTGACGGGTATTGAAGGCACTGAAAAAGGTATTTCATTTAAACTGTATCCTAACCCTGCCACTGAGAAGATAAGTATTGATTTGCCTGCCAATTTTGAGGGTATTACCAATTACCGCATTTTTGATACACAAGGCAAACTATTAATAGATACCAAAGGGCAAGAAAAGTCAATCAACTTACCTATAAGTGCACTTCAAGCAGGTACTTACTTAATTAGGATTGAGAATAAAAAAGGCCAAGCGGCGCAATTTTTTATTAAACAATAAAAGGGAGGGAAGGATTTTTAAACCAAATAGTACATAAAATAAACAGCCCGTCTCCCGACAGGCTGTTTGTGCTATTTAGGAATATTACTGAAGAATTTACTCTTCCGTCAACAAAGCTAATTTTTTACTTCACACAAAGTAATTAACACAGTCTTACAAAAGTGTTAATAACCCTGATTGACAATACAAATATACAACCCTTTTACACAATTGCAACTTTTTTTTAAAAAAATATGCTCAAAAGTTAAAATATAGAGAAACATTGTAAAATTCTATAAGTCAATTCATTAAAACATAATTTCAACTGAAAACCACAAACATAGTATACATAAATACAAAATTTATACGATGCTATACACCTACCCTATAGCTTGTGAATAGAATACACTAAAGCATCAAAAAACACCTGTTTGGCATTATAAAGAGGGTTTTAGCAGGTATTGAGCGACTTAAAAGACTTAACTAATTGTATGGCTATCTTATCTTTCAACTGATATACTAAAAACAAAGTACCATTTAGTACAAATTTATTTATTAAAGATAGTCGCTTACAAGTTTACTGTTTCTAACAATAGGTTGGTAATCTTTTCATAAAGCAATTTTTGATCAACGGGTTTCGTCATGTAATCATCCATACCAATTATTTTGGTTCGTTGCCTAGTACTTTCCATAGTATCAGCGGTAACAGCAATAATAGGTATATGGGTATTGGCTTCTCCTGCACTCCCCTTTCTTATCTCTTCTGTAGCTTCATAACCATCCATAATAGGCATTTGCAAATCCATTAACACAATGTTAAAAGTATCGTTTTTCAATGCTTCTAATGCTAAACTTCCATCGCTCACAATTTTGATTTCAGTATTCTTCCAACGCGATAGTATTGTTTTCATTATAAACTGATTCACATCATCGTCTTCAACAATCAACAGTTTGGCACCCAAAAGGTCAAACTCATCTTTGGGATACAATGTTTCTCGTTTAGGTTGTATTTGCACATCTGCCAACTTGTAGGGTATTTCTATATAACATTGTGTGCCTTCGCCTACTACACTTTCTACTTTTATTTTACCGCCTTGCAAGTTCAACAGCTCTTTTACTATCGATAAACCTAAACCCAACCCCCCATACTTGCGTGTGTTGTTTATGTTTTCTTGTGAAAAACTGCTAAAAACGCTTTCAATCTTTTCTTTTGGTATACCAATGCCAGTGTCACTAATAGTCAACTGAATCAAAACAGTATCATCATTATTTTTAAGGCAGTGAATTTCGAAATCAATTTGCCCAAATTGAGTAAACTTAACAGCATTACCCAATACATTATTCACTATTTGACTTAATCGTAAACTATCACCAATAACAATAAAAGGAGCGACATCCGAGGGTCTGTATTTAAATGTTAAACCTTTATTTTCAGCTTGTGTCGCCCAATTATCTTTTATTTGGCTTATTATTTTACGGGGCTCAAAATCTTCTTGTTCAAAAACTATTTCGCCTTTTTCTATCTTAGAGTAGTCCAGCACATCATTTACCGAACTTAACAAACTATACGAAGAATTCTTAATCAGCTCGAAATTGGCTTTGTATTTCGGGTCTTTTTCTTCTCTAAGCATCACATCAACCATACCCATAATAGCATTAAGGGGTGTACGTAGCTCATGGCTCATGTTTGACATGAAATAATTTTTTAATTCGTTTGCTTCTTCTGCTTTTTGTAGTGCCAAACCCTGCATTTTTTCTTTATCACTTTTTAACTGCCAAATGCGGTTTGCCATTGATAGTGATAGAAAAACAACCTCAAGTCCTGTTCCTATCTTAGTGCTATTTAATGTAATAATTGAGTTGGGTAATATGCCCAAGTTATTAAGTATAAATATTACAAAACCTACCACAAGAAATAAGAAACCCATTGCAAAAAAGACATCAATTTTTTGATGTTTAAGTGCTTTACTTATTATGGTAACTATAATGGATGCAAGCACTGCTAAGCCCAATATATTGGCTATAGGGTAGCTGTATTTTAAAGCGGCAGGAATCGCCAATACTGAAACGAATAGAATGCCCAATAAAATATTGGCTACTTTAAAAAATTTAGGTGCTTTACCCGCCTCTCCTCCATACAAATAATTTACCGCATACTTGCTCATAAAAAAGGGGGCAAGTATTGCTATTAAAATTAGTGAGCGCAAGTATAACCATCCACCCCAAGGCATAATGTATTGGTACAAAAGCCCATCGAGTGAAAACTGAAGCAAGCCAATAAAAATTACATATATGCCATAATACAGGAAACTTTTATCACGCATACCTGCATAAAAAAACAAATAGGTTACTGCTGCAAAAAGCAACACACCATAAAAAAGACCAAAAACAAGCTGTTCGTTATAGCTACGCTCTAAAAACCTTTCGGGGGTATATAGCAGTGCTTGCAAGCTTAGCACCTCTCCATCACTTTTATAGTGTATGTAAGCTTTATACGTTTCATTAGGCTGCAACAATACCTTAAACAATGTTTTACGGTGGGGTATTGTCCTTTGTGCAAAGGGCATATTATCACCGCTATGTTGTTGCTCTATATTGCCATTAGGCAACTGCCAATAAAAATCAACATTGTCTGTAATCGGTCGTGCTGTTTCAAAATAGTAAGAAAGCTTTTTTTGAGTGTTGTTTTTTAATGTAAAGGTTACCCAATAATTTTCATCAGTAAAACTTGTGTTCTGATCTTTGGGAGTAATTTGCTTAAACGGCAACCTATTTAGGTTGTTGCTTACATATTCTACTGTATAAATACTATCGCCAACATTAGCAAAACGTGCATACGGGGCAATATCAATTTCTCCTTGTTTTATAATGCTGTCATTAAAAACAAAGGTTTGTGCAGTAGCTATACCAAATGCACAAACTGCTATAAGTGTGTATAATAGTTTTTTCAAAATC
>MDTD01004926.1_pt1 | contig 10758 bp, 9 predicted proteins | sample 811221 | NCBI WGS metagenome assembly MDTD01 (sample SAMN05326646, study PRJNA326480) | marine metagenome | isolation source: seawater | place: Pacific Ocean: South West | collected 2011
GAGAAAACAATATTATATTTGTAACATAGAACTTAGAAAAGCTTAAAATTGCAATTTATACTATTTTATTTAAAATCTTGATTAATTTTCAATAACAAAGCAAAATAAACAATGGATAGTCGATATTTGACGCAAATATTTCGTTAAAATCGTCAAATATACATATATAGGGATATTTATTATGAAAATTAAATACTTTTTTTCTTTATTTTTTTTGTTATTTTTAACATCAGGTTTTGCTCTTGCAGACAATCCTGGTGATGAAGTTGTAGCTACAACTCCAGAGACTGAAGAGTCTTCTGACGATCAAACTGTAGAAACAACTGAAAGCGAAAGCGAAGTTGTTGAATCTTCAGACGGCGATGAAGAAGTTGTTAAACTTCAAAAAGTTGTTGTTACAGGTACAAGAATTAAAAGAACTGATCTATCCGGAGCTTTACCACTTTTGGTGATAACAAAAGAGGACATTGATGCTGGTGGTTTTAGAAATATTACAGAAGCTTTACAAGCTGTACCTTCTGCGAATGCATTTAACCAGAACGAACAAGAAACTAATTACTTTACCCCAAATGCTAACTCACTTAACTTAAGAAACATTGGACCTAGTAAAACACTCTATTTAATAAATGGAAGAAGGACTGCTGACTATCCTCTCCCTTACAACAATGCAAGTAACATTGTTAACTTATCAACAATACCAACTGGATTAGTTGATAGAATTGAAGTCCTATCTCAAGGTTCTTCCGCTATATATGGTTCAGATGCAGTTGGTGGTGTTGTTAATGTCATTACAAGAGAAGGCATGGACTACTCAACAATCCAGGGTTTTTCATCTATAACTGAACATGGTAATGACATGATAAACAGTCTCACCTTTACAACAGGTGGATTCTTTGGAGCCTCTAGTTGGACTTTGGGTATCGATGCTACTCAAGTAGATCCTATGTATCTTGCAGATAGAGATGGATATAACGACTGGAAAGATGATCCTGATTATGGACAAACATACGCAAACCCAAGATGGGGTGCTGCAATGCAATTTATACCATGGTATTGGCCTGGCGGCGATGCAGTAACAGTTTCTCCTGAGGATCTAGGTTATCCTTGTGATAGTCAAGAGTTATCTGGTGGAGCATTTAGATTATTCAGTAGAGATAAACCTGAAGTTTATGGTACCACTAATTATACCGGTTCATATCAAGGATATGCTTGTGCTTATAACAGAGGTGCAAACGGTGGTGACTCAACAAGTATTGTTAACGAAAGAGACGATGTGACCCTAATGGGTACTTTTACTCACAACTTTGATAGCGGTACTCAGTTTAATGCAAGAGTTTACCACTTTACTGAAGAAGCTTATTTCAGAAGTTCAGTATCAAGATACATTTCATTAGGATCAATGATTGATGCAAGAATTTTAACAGCTATGCAATCTGTTGAGAATGATCTTATCCCTGCAGGTAACCCCGTTGGAAGAGCTTCATATATCTTGAGGTACTTTACACCTGCTATGGGTAAACCATTTGAAGCAAGATCAGATTATGAAGAAGATATGACTGATATTTTCTTCGGTTTTAATGGAACTCTTGATAATGGCTATGAATGGTCAGTAGGTGCAAACGTCACTGAGTATAATTCATTCTTTGCTGATTCTGAGCTTACTCAAAAAGGTAAAGATTATATGGCTGGTGTTGGAATGACTGAAGCTGATGGTTCTCTATCCGTAGGTTGGTATGCTGGAGATCCTTGTCAGCATCGTGATTCTGGAATGGGTGGATTGCTCGCAGGTTTTGGTTTTTCAAACTGCTTCTTCCCAGAAAGAATTTATGGAGCAATTTCACCAGAGTTGTTCTCATCATGGTTAGTTGATGATTCTGTCGATGCTGAATCCTATCAGTATTTAATTGATGCAGATTTAACTGGTGAATTCATGGCTGGATCAACTCCAATAGCATTTAATATTCACGCCGAATATCAATATCAAGATTACGAAGTTACTCCATCAGAAGGTAGACTAGATGACGAACTTTATGGCGGAGATGATGCAATTCAAATTATACAAGGTTCAACAAGATATGGTTATGGTGATAGAAATAGATTTTCACTTGGTTTTGAAGCACAAGCTCCAATCGGTGACAAATTAGAAATCACTGTTGCTACAAGATATGACTCATATGATGATGACTCATCTAATATCGGATCAAGAATGTCATCAATGTTCAACTTTGCTTACAGACCAACTGAAGACTTCTTATTAAGAGGTTCTGCAGGTCAAACATTTAGAGCACCTGATATGCACTATGTTTACTCACAACCTAGTTCAGTGTTTTCATATGGTGTTGATTATCCTCAATGTTATGCAAACTACTTAGCTGGATCTACTTCAACAGGACCAATAGCTGCTGAAGATTTAGCAACAGCTGCATCGCTTTGTGGATTCCAAGGAAACTACGCAGACTACTTTAAAACTTTCCAAAGCGGTAATAAAGATCTTCTTGCTGAAGAGGGCGAAAATTACTCGTTAGGTTTTGTCTTAAATATTGGCGAAAGTATGAGTTGGCAATTTGATGCTTATCATGTTTATCTTGAGAATCAAGTTGCACAAGAATCAAACTCATCTCAGTTAGTTGCTGAGGGCGTCTGTCTATATGGTCAAGCATTCATTGATTGGTATGACATTGCTGAAAATGTACCACAAAGAGATTGTGATCTCATTACACAAAGAATTACAAGATCTCAAGACACTTTCCCAGGTGATGCTCCATCATCATTAACTGATGTTGTAAATATTACTAGAAGCCCAAGAAACAACGGTTTCATTGAGTATGTTGGTGCTGATACTTATATTAATTGGAGAAAAGAAACTGAAAGCGCAGGTGACTTTGCAGTTTCTATAGGTTCTACAACAATTGATCATATTAACTATCTAGCTGACCCATATGGAGATCAAATCGAATTCTTAAGTTATTACAGTTATGAGCCAAGATCTAGACAAAACATGAATTTCTCTTATCAATATGAGAAACATCAAGTTAATGTGAACATGACTAGAATGGGTAAAATGAATATTGTTCGTAATTCAAGTGGTGGAACAAAATCTGATCCACACATTATTACAAACGTATCATATTTCTATGACTTCAATCCTGACTTCGATACTTATATAAGTATTAGAAATATTGATGATGTAATGCCTCAGAAAGACGGTGGTTATTCTTATCCGTTCTTTGCTAATGGTTATTACAGCGCCTTTGGACGATATGTCACAGTAGGTGTAACTTATAGATTCTAATTAAATCTTAACTTTAAAAACATCCTCATATGAGGATGTTTTTTTATTAATTGATGTAAAATATACATAAATATGAAATATATTTCTAAAAGTTTTGTTGCGTTTGTTTTTTCAATATCACTTGGTATTTGTGCTCAAGAGATAGTAGATGAAACTATCGATACACAAGTCTCAGCAAGTTCAATAAGCCAAGATGCCCAAATTAAAATAGATGGACTAGATGAACAGTCTAAAGAGCTTTATTATGAATATAAAGATGCAGTAGCTGAGTATAAAAGCTTAAAGATTTATGATGATCAGCTGCAAGAAATCATCAATGCCCAAAATGATGAAATACAGAGTATCCTTAATCAAATAGACTCACTTGATTCAACTAACAAAGATATCCTCCCATTTTTAAAAAGAATGATCGATGCTCTGAGAGAGTTTGTTCTACTCGATGTACCATTTTTAAATGAACAAAGACTTAGCAAGATAAACGAACTTGATAATATCTTACTAAAAGCAAATGTGACTACTGCTGAAAAGTTCAGAAAGGTTTTTGAAGCATATCAATCTGAATATAATTTTGGTAATACAATTGAAACTTATAGCGGTACTATGGAGATCGATGATGATCAAATGGCTGTAAGGTTTTTTAGACTTGGTAGAATTGGATATTACTACGCCTCATTAGATTATAAAAAAACAGGATATTGGGATGATTTTAGCAAAGAATGGATCCATTCAAGAGGTAAATTTAGCAATGAACTTGAAGCCGCAATAGATATTGCCAATAGACAAGCGCCACCTAACTTTATTAATCTTCCAATAAAACCAGTCGATAGGTCAGAGCTATGATTAAAAATAATTTATTAGCTCTTTCGTTTTTATTATCAATTTTTATCTTTGCTCAAGAAGAAGTTGAGGAAATACCAATAGAAGAGCAGAGAAATAATAAGATCAAAGAACTGCTTCAAACAGTCGAGATTAACAAAAGTATATATATTCAAGAGGATCAGCTGAGAATAAATGAATTTTTAGATTTAATAGATGAAAGACAAAATATGCTTTCAAAAGCAAAAACAGACCTGCAAAATGAAAAAATAAGAAATGAAAGACTTGAAAAAGAATTCGAGGAAAACGAAAAACTTTTAGCTGAACTTGAAGAAAGGCTTCAGATTAAAATAGGTGTTCTTGGAGAATTATTTGGAGTTGCAAGACAATTTGCTGGTGAACTTCTGTCTAATTCGGAGAATGCATATACATTTACTGAATTTCCTCAAAGAGGAGATAAATTAAGAGAAATTGGACAAATTCAGGTTCATAACATTAATGAGCTTGAAACATTATGGTTAGAATATTTCAATGAAATAGTAGCCTCTGGTGAAATAAAAGAATTCAAATCAAAAATCATAAATTCTAAAGGAGACGCTTTTGAGGATAACATAATTAGATATGGTTTATTTTCAGCATCATATAACTCAAAATATATTAAAACTCTACCCGAACTAGGGGGATTTGAGCTTCTTCAAAGACAACCCGAAAGGAATGTTCGTAAAACCCTAAGAAGACATCAAAGAGCTGATGAATATAAAGTTGCTTCAATTGATCCAACAAGAGGATTTTTACTTTCTTTGTATCTAGATAAATCTAGTTGGTTTGAGAGAATTGCTCAAGGAAAATCAGTTGGATTTATAATTATCTTAATTGGTATTGCTGGAGTTGTTTTTTCTTCATACAAAATTTATTTGCTAAATGTAAATAAAAAATTGTTAGAAGATCCTAACGAATCTAATGTTATAAATGAAATGGTTGAAAGCATAAGAGAGGGTAGCTCTTATCAATCTAAAGAGAATATTATCGATGAATTAATTTCTAATTACAGTTCCAAACTTGATTGGGGGGTTAGTTGGATTAAATTTGTAGCAGCTGTTGCACCGTTACTTGGTTTGCTGGGAACCGTTATTGGTATGATTGAAACTTTTCAAGCCATAACACTATTTGGCACAGGAGATCCAAAACAAATGGCTGGCGGTATATCACAAGCGTTAGTCACCACAATGCTTGGTTTAATTGTTGCAGCTCCTTTGCTTGGTTTCTATACATACATATCAGATAGAGTTAACACTCTTGTTCAAGTGGTTGAAGAGAAGGGTTCATATCTATTATCTAAAGAATAATGCTTGATGAACTGTTTATAAGAGGGGGACCAGTACTTTATGTACTGTTTTTTATTACTTTACTTATTTTTTATATACTTATAGATAAATATAATTTTCTTCTTTTGAATTCTAAAGATTGGTCAAACAATCAATTAAGTAAATTTAAAGAAGAGTTTCCTCCAGAATCTACTGACTTTAAGATTGTCGATCGTGTTTTACTATCATCAATTACACGCGAGTTTAAATCAAACATTAAAATACTTCAGGGTTTGATAAGTATGTGTCCAATGATTGGCCTATTAGGGACTGTGTATGGAATGATAGAAGTTTTTGAGGTTCTATCATTCTTAGGAACTGGTAATCCGAGAGCAATGTCATCAGGTGTTGCAATGGCAACAATACCAACTATGTCAGGAATGGTAATTACTCTCTTTGGCTTATATTTTTATCAGGATATTAATGGAAGAATTGAGAATCTTTCAAAAGATTTTAAATTAAGTTTAAAATCCGAGGGATATAAATTATGAAAAGAAGATCAAGAAGAAATAACGAAGAGAATGCATTAGATTTAACTCCAATGATGGATATTGTTTTTATTATGTTAATTTTTTTCATTGTCACAACCTCATTCGTTAAAGAAACAGGGGTTGATATAAACAGACCCAATGCTGAGACTGCTGAAAGAGATGAAAAAGGCAATATTTTAGTTGCACTTACTGAAAATAATGAGATATGGATTGATAAAAGAAGGGTTGACCTCAAAGCTGTTAGAGCAAATATAGAAAGATTAAAAATAGAGTATCCTGGTGGGTCTGTAATTATTCAAGCAGATAAGTTATCAAAGTCAGGATTACTTGTTGAAACAATGGATCAAATTCGGTTAGCTGGAATTCAAAACATATCCATTGCAGCAAAAAATGATAATTGACCAAAAGACAGCAATAAATATATCAATTACCTTTATCGTAACAGTTGGTATCTTCTTGATTATTCAATCTTTAATTACAAGAAATTCGAATTTAGATTTAGAAAATAGACCACAAAATTATATCGAATTTATAAGGATTAAACAGGATGATAACTTAGAACAAAGGACTAGAACCTTGCCTGAAAAACCACCACAACCCAAAAGACCACCTCAACCTGAAGTTGAAATTGATGACACAAAGCCACCCCCTATGCAAAATTTGGATATAGATATACCTGATTTTGACGTTCCAACGGATTTTAAAGGTGCTTTTTTGGGAGATATATCTAATCTTGGTTCTGGTACAAGTCAATTAATACCCTTGGTTAAAGTTGCTCCAAGATGTCCACCTGAAGCAGCTTTAGCTGGAATTAATGGCGAAGTTTTGTTAAATTTGCTTGTGAATTCATCTGGAAGGGTTCAAGAAATTAGACTTGTTAGAGCAAATCCTCCAAGAGTATTCAATAGAGAAGCTACTAAAGCTGTGAGAAGATGGCAATTTAAACCAAAAACTATTGATGGTATTGCTGTAGAACAAAGAGGTGAACTTAAAGTGGAGTTTATTTGTAATGTTTAAAATTAAACAAACTATACATGTATTATCTTTGATATTACTAATTTCCAATACATCTGTGATTGATGCTTCTGAAGACACTATTAGTCAATGGACTTATAACTATTTCAAAAGAATTCATAATTATATGGAAATGGAACGTTTTGAAGATGCTGGTCGAGAATTAGAAGTTCTTGCAAATAGGTATTTTAAAAATGAAAGAAGCTATGAAAGAGCGCTTATAAATCAACTTTATGGACAGTTTTATATGATTCAGGGTGATTTTTACAGTGCCATACCATGGTTCGAAAAAGCCGTACAGTTTGGTTATCTAAATTTACCAGGTGAAATACAAACTAGGTCAAATCTTGCTGCTGCATATTTTCAAGCTGGTCGATTTGATGATGTGATTAAAACTTTGCTTATGACTCAGGAAAAAGGGATGAAAAGAGGTATAGATTTAAGTGCAAGTAATTTTGTTATGCTTGGAATGGCATATTATCAATTGAATGATATTCAGCCAGCATATAAATATATTTCTAAAGGAAATGATGTTTCAGATAAACTAAATGAAGATTGGCTACAGTATGAGTTTGGACTTGCAGTTAAGTTAAAAAAATATAACGAAGCTATTGATGTGGGTCAATTTTTAATATTTGTCAATCCAGAAAAGAGTACATATTGGAAACAGTTAAGTGGTGTTTATTACGGCGGTAATAATGAAGATGAGTCATTAGCAGGATTAGAACTTGCCTTTGAAAAAGGTGCCATGGAAAAAGAAGTCGATTTTTTAAATCTATCTAAATATTTTTTATACAAAGATCTACCAACAAAAGCAATTAAAGTTTTGAACTTTGGCTTTGAAAATAAAAAAATTAAGATTGATAAGAAAAATCTTGATTTACTAGCTGATGCATATTTTCTTTCAAAAGATAGAGAGGAAGGTATTAACACTCTTATAAAATCACTTGATATCGAATCTGATTCTAAAACGTCATATAAAATTGCTAGATTTGCATTTGAAGCTGAAAATTGGGATATGGCAATTAAGTATTTTAATAGAGCTAAATCTGAGAATTGGAATGATGTACCTGGAAGAATAGATCTTTTAACTGGAATTGCTTATTTTGAAAAAGATCAATTTAATAATGCTTTAAAATATATGGAAATTGCAGTTAATTATAATGAATCAAAATCTGCTGCAGAGGGTTGGATTCAATACATTAAACAATCAATGGGCGCTTAGTTTTACTTAAGTGTAATCTTAAAATGCTTATATCAACCAAAAACCTAGAAAAAAAATATAGGGTAGGTTCTGAAACTGTTTTAGCATTAAAAGGTATCGATCTTGTTGTTGAAAAGGGCGAATTTCTCTCAATTATGGGTCCATCTGGCTCTGGAAAAACAACACTTATGAATATAATAGGTTGTTTGGATTCTCCCTCAAATGGTAATTATTTTTTAAATGGCAAACTTGTGAGCGATCTTAAAGATGATGAACTCGCACAAATTAGAAATCAAGAAATTGGGTTTATATTTCAGTCATTTAATTTGCTACCAAGAAATTCTGCACTAAGCAATGTTTTATTACCAACAAAGTATGCAGGCTTGGATGCCAAAAAATCAATGTGCGTTGCAAAAGAGATGCTTGAGCTGGTAGGATTGTCTGATAGATCTGATCATACACCTGCAGAGCTGTCAGGGGGTCAACAGCAAAGGGTTGCTATTGCTAGAGCACTCGTAAATAGACCTAGTATAATTTTTGCAGATGAGCCCACTGGCAACCTAGATTCAGAAACTGGAAACGATGTTATGAATTTACTGAGAGATTTAAATAAAAGTGGACAGACTATAATCATTATTACACACGAAGATAATATTGCTAACCAGTCTGACAGAATAATAAAAATTAAAGACGGACTTATTGAGGAGGATAACAAAAATGAATAAATGTATATACTTTTCAATATTTGTTTTTCTATTGTCAAGTTGTGGCGGAAGCAAAGATGCTTCAAAAAACGAGTTTTATAAAATGAAAGAAGTCACTCCCAATAATCTTGAGGTAACAGTTGAAGCTTCAGGTATGGTAGAAGCAATTTCCTCAGTAGAAATCAAATCAAAAGCTTCTGGAGAAATCTTATTTCTAGGAGCAGAAGTTGGAGATTTTGTTGAGAAAGGTTTTATATTGGCTCAGATTGATCAGAGAACTCCAAAAAATATACTCGATCAATCTAAAAGCGATCTTGAAGCAGCTAAAGTAAGACTGTCAAATGCTGAATCACAGTTTGAGAGAGGTAAAGAGCTCCACTCTCAAAAAAGTATCTCTGATCAAGACTTTGAAGATATTCAAGAAAGTTATGCGCAAGCAAAATCCACGCTTGTTAGAAGTGAGGTTTCTTTTGAAAATGCAAAAATTGCATTGGATGATACTGTTGTAAGATCTCCTTCATCCGGAACTATTGTTTCTAGACCTGTTGAGGCTGGTCAGGTCATTTCATCTCCGACATCTGCAGTCGGAGGAGGAACATTGATTATGACTTTAGCAGATTTAACAAAAGTAAGAGTTAGAGCACTTGTTGATGAAATTGATGTAGGAAAGGTTGAGATTGGTCAAAATGTTTCAATAAAAGTTTCAGCTTACAGAGATACTGAATTTTTTGGAGTAGTAGCCAAAATAGAACCTCAAGCATATGTTGTTCAAAATGTTACAACGTTTCCTGTTCTTATTGACATCAACAATGATAAAAATATGCTTTTGCTAGGAATGAATACAGATGTTGAAATAGAGATTCTTAAGAAAGACGTATCATTGAGTACACCCACAATGTCCCTTAGAACTAGAAAAGATATATATTCTGCTGCATCTATTTTGAATATTCAAAAAGAAGAAATTGATTATTTCTTAAAAGATAAAGTTGATGGAGAGAATTTTAATAAATTTATTGTTATTCGAGATACACAAGACGGCCCAAAATTGTCATGGGTTGAAATAGGTAAATCTGACTTATCAAATGTTGAAGTTACGGATGGTCTTGAAGAGGGTGACATTGTTTATATTTTACCTAGTAAAGGGCTCCTAGATTATCAAGAGCAATTCAGAAAACGTGTAGAGGCATCTATTAGTTTAGGATAATGATTTTAAAAGAATCTTTTGAATCTGCAATAAACTCAATTAAAGCAAATGCTTTAAGATCTTTTTTAACATCTTTGGCAATTATTATTGGAACAGCTGCTGTAATTGCTGTTATTGGAATTGGAACAAGCGCAAATAAAGCCCTTGATGCAGAAATAGATGAGTTTGGTGTCAGGAATTTGTCAATTTTTGCAGGTCAAAAAAGAAGAGGAGGAGTTTCATCTGGAGTAAGTCCATTAACATTAAAGGATGCTTATGCACTTGAGAAAGTTACCGAACATAATTGGCTCGTTGCACCAGGAATACAAAGAGGGCGTCAAGTTCAATTTGAAAATAATAATATGCAAGCAAGCATAAATGGATATTCCGTAAATAATTTTCCTGTTAGAGGATTTGATATTGAATATGGAAGACTTTTTACAGAGAAGGAAAATCTTGCCAGAAAAAAACTTGTTGTAATAGGATCCAAAGTAGCATCTGAACTTAAGACGTTTTCTCAAAATTTACTCAATAAAGATGTTCTTATTGGAGGAGCCTCATATAAAGTTATCGGAGTTTTAAAAGAGGAGGGCTCAAGTGGCTGGCAGTCTCCTGATGATGAATTTTACATTCCAATTCTTACAGCAACCTCTAGAATTGCTGGAACTGAAGATTTAGGTTGGATCAATA
>MDTD01032916.1_pt1 | contig 10758 bp, 7 predicted proteins | sample 811221 | NCBI WGS metagenome assembly MDTD01 (sample SAMN05326646, study PRJNA326480) | marine metagenome | isolation source: seawater | place: Pacific Ocean: South West | collected 2011
ATTTAAGAACAACTCTAGTTTCGTTAGGATGCGAAGCATCAATATATAAATTTTTTTCCATTTTAGCAGAAATCCTTTTAATTTAGAGAATTTTGTATTTATCATATAAATATTTTATACATTATTTAAGAATAAATACACAGAATAAAGTTTTTAAATGCCTAAAGAAAGTCTAAATTTTTATCAATAAATTAAAAAATGTTTAAATTTCTCAATTTTTCAATAAAATTTTTAATAATTTTTTTAATCATAATATTGTTTTTTTTACTATCTACGCTTTGGTACTTTTCAATTGGATTACCTGACTACAAAAAGCTATCCAATTATCAACCGCCAATTTCTAGTAGGGTATACTCAGAAAATGGAAAGTTGATCGCAGAGTATGCCATTGAAAAAAGGCTTTTTGTGCCCTACGAATCGATACCTGATATTGTTATTAACTCATTTCTTTCAGCGGAAGACAAAAATTTTTTTGATCACCCTGGTGTTGATGCAAGAGGGATTTTAAGAGCTGTAATAAACAATATAAAGAATATTGCTCAAAACAAAAGACTTGAAGGAGCATCTACAATAACACAACAAGTGGCAAAGAATTTTCTATTAACAAATGAAGTTTCTATGAAAAGAAAAATAAAAGAAGCAATATTGGCATTTAGAATTGAAAGAGCCTACTCAAAGGAGAGAATACTTGAATTATATTTAAATCAAATTTACTTAGGTCAAGGAACTTATGGAATTGCAGCAGCTAGTTTGGAATATTTTGATAAATCAATAAAGCAATTAAAATATACAGATGCTGCGTTATTAGCTGCTTTACCAAAAGCCCCTAGTAAATATAATCCTTATAAATATCCTGAATTAAGCAAATTCAGACGGGATCTAGTCTTAAAAAATCTTAAAGAAAATGATTTTATTACAAAAAAACAATTTAATGAATTTAAAAAATCTAAAATTATATTAAAAAGAAGAAAAATAGAAATTGTTAATGAGGCAAATTCTTATACTGAGGAAGTAAGAAGGGCAGTAAACGAAAATTTTGGTTTTGAAAAACTTTATTCGCAAGGTTTAAGTATAAGAACGCCTTTAAACATAAACTATCAAATTCAAGCCATAAAATCTCTTAGAAAAGGAATCGAGGAATATGATAGACGACACGGCTGGCGAGGTCCAATAACTAATAAAATAAAAAATAAAAATTGGGAAAAAAAAATTAGTAGTATTAAATTGGATCCAACACTAAATTGGAAAATTGCAGAGATTATTAAGATTGAAAATAATCAAATTGATTTTAAAATATTAAATGAAAAAAAAAATATTGAGGGTGTTCTTTTAAAAAAGAATATAAATTGGTCAATTCCAAAAAAAAAATCGATTAAAGATAGATTTAAAATAGGAGATATAATTTTTGTTAAATTAGAAAATAATTTTTGGAAACTTAAACAATACCCGAAAGTAAATGGAGGAATAATAGTTTTAGACCCATTCACTGGAAATGTAAAAGCTTTAGCTGGAGGTTTTGACTTTAATGCAAGCGAATTCAATAGAGTTACTCAAGCAAAAAGACAGCCTGGCTCGGCTTTTAAACCTATAGTTTATGCAGCTGCACTAGAAAATGGTTTCTCACCTAATTCAATCATATTAGATGCACCTTTTGTTGAAAGTCAGGGAATAGGCTTAAAGAATTGGAAACCAGAAAACTATGGAAAAAAATTTTACGGACCAACAACTTTAAGAAAAGGGATAGAGTACTCAAGGAATTTAATGACTGTGAGGATAGCAAAAATATTAGGTTTAGATAAAATTTTAGATTTATCTAAAAAATTGGATATTTATGATGAAATTCCTGAACTACTTTCTGTATCTTTAGGTGCAGCTGAAACAACTTTGCTAAATTTAACATCAGCATATGCACCTTTTGTAAATGGAGGTAAAAAAATTGAACCAACTCTAATTTCAAGGATACAAGATAGAAGAGGAAAAACTATTTTTCAGAACAAAAGTAGAAAGTGCTTGGGTTGTGACAAATTTGTAAGCGATACCGATGAATTACCAGACATTGAAAATATCGAAGAGAGAATATTTAGTGAAGAAACGGCTTACCAAATGACATCTATATTAAGTGGTGCAGTTAAGAGGGGAACTGCAAAAAAATTAAGAGGTTTAAAAGTTCCACTTGCTGGAAAAACAGGAACAACTAACGATAATTATGATGCATGGTTTATTGGCTATTCTGCAAATTTAGTAGTTGGAGTATATGTAGGTTTTGATAATCCCAAAACTTTAGGAAAATATGAAACTGGTTCAAAAGCTGCATTACCTATTTTTAAAAATTTTATTGAAAATGCACTATTCAAGGAAGATTTCAAAGATTTTCACATTCCTCAAAATATCTTTTTAACTTCATTAAATTATGACACAGGCCTTAAATCATCTGCAGGAGACAAAAATATAATTATTGAAGCTATGAAGGAAAAAGATATTAACAATATTAATAATAATAACTTAATATCAGTCAATGACCGTGATATCCTTATTAAATTTAGACAATTTTATTAATGCAAAATTTTGAAAATAAATTAGCTAAGACTGAAAAAACCTTAAATAATATTAGGGGGTATCTTTGATAGGAATAAAGTTGAAATCAAGTTAGAAGAATTAGATAGGACACTACAATCAGACAATTTTTGGAAAGATAAAGCTCTCGTAAAAAAAACAGTAAAGCAAAAAAAAACCTTCGAAGATATATTAAATAGTTATAAAAAATCTATTAACGATTTAAATAATGTTAAAGATTTATTCAGTTTGGCAACTGAAGAAAAAAATGAGGAAATCATAAAAGATTGTAACCTTAAAATAGATGAGCTTTATCAAGAACTTAAACAAAGAGAGGTAAATTGTTTTCTTTCAGGTGAAAATGATGATTTAAACATTTACTTAGAAATTCATGCTGGCGCAGGGGGCACCGAAAGTCAAGACTGGGCAGATATGCTAAGAAGAATGTATCTGAAATGGTTTGACAAAAAAAAATTTAATTATCAATTAATTAGCGAACATAAAGGGGAGGAGGCAGGTATAAAATCTTCCACAATTAAAGTTGAAGGTGATTATCTTTATGGTTTGATGAAATCAGAGTCAGGTGTCCATAGATTGGTTAGAATTTCTCCTTTCGATAGTGGAGCTAGACGACACACAAGTTTTGCTAGTGTATGGGTTTACCCGGCAGTCGAAGACGACATAAATATTAATATAGACGAAAAAGATTTACGGGTGGATACTTATAGGTCAAGTGGAGCAGGAGGACAGCATGTTAATACAACTGATAGTGCTGTTAGAATTACTCACTTACCAACAAAAATTGTAGTGCAATGTCAAAATGAAAGATCTCAACATAAAAATAAAGAAACATGTTTCAAAATGTTAAGAGCGAGATTGTATGAATATGAGATGCAAAAAAGAGAAGAGGAAAATCAAAAACAATTAAATACAAAAACTGATATTGGATGGGGTCACCAAATCAGATCTTATGTTTTACAGCCCTACCAACTTGTAAAAGACCTTAGAAATAAAGTAGAAAATACAAATCCATTAAGTGTTTTGGATGGCAATATTGATCAATTCATTGAGGAGGGTATTAAAAATAAATAATGAAAAAAATATTACCAACTACACTTATAATAATTTTAATCACATTTATTTCCATAATTGTAGCACTTACAACATCCGGGGTTGAAACTAAAAAATTTAACAAAATTATTTCTCAAAAAATAAATCAGGGTAATAATTATTTAAATTTAGATTTTAAGACAATTAAATTTAAACTAGATTTAAAAAAATTAAGCTTATTTTTAGACACCAAAAATCCTAGCATTTATTATCGTAATACTTTAATTCCAGCTCAAAATATAAAAGTTTATGTAGATTTTTTTTCCATAATTAAGTCAGACATTAGAATAGAAAAAATTTATTTAGTATTAAATAAAATTAATATTGATCAACTAAAAGAAATTTCAGTATCTTTTAAACCCTCAAATTTTACAAGTTTTTTAAATAATAATTTAAAAGACGGAACCTTTGATACTGAAATTGAGATTTATTTAGATAATAACAATTTATTTAATAATTTTATAGCCAGGGGGGCAGTCACAGATCTTGAAGTTAAAATATTAAACAATTTTACTCTTAAAAAAACAAACTTCTCTTTTTTTGCTGATAAATCTGATATTTTGATAAAAAATATTACTAGTGATTCTGATGAAATAAAAATCAATGAAGGTGATTTAAAGTTAAATCTATCAAATGAAATTCTTTTAGAATCAAATCTTAATACACAACTTAAATTTCAAAAAAAAGAGGATTTTAATAAATACAATAGTCTTTTTCCAAATTTAAAAAAAATAGGTAGATTATCAGATATAAATGTTGAGGTAATGACAAATTTTTCAATTCTATTAGATAAAACTTACAAAATAAAAAATTATGAAATTAAAAATACTGGTAAAATAATAAAAGCTAATTTTAATTTCATCAACTCAATAAATTATTTTTTGTCTGAAGAAAAAATTAGTAGTTTATCTTTATTAAATTCCAAATTTAATAGCTATATTAATACAAAAAAAAATAAAATAAATATCGAAGGTAAATATTCTTTAAACAAAGAGGATTTACAAAAATTTACATTAGAAAATTTAATTATTAACGATTTACTAAATCTCAAAATTAATGCTGATTTTATCAATCCTATAAAAATAAGCGCTATTAATTATCGAAAAAAAAAAGGCAGCATAGCAAATATTAATTTAAACTTAGATAAAAAGAAAAAAATTTTAAATTTAAATAAAATCAAAATTAATGAGAATAAAAGTATAATTTTTGCGGAGGGTATTAAATTTAATAAAAATAGTTTAGTTTCTCTTAAAAAAATTACAGTAAAAACATATGAAAATAAGAAAAAAAATAATGATTTTGTAATTGCTTTTAAAAATAATATCTCTGTTAATGGAACTAATTTTGATGCGGTTAATCTTCTAAAATTATTTAGTCAAAAAAATGAAAAAAGCTTACTTTCAAATTTTTCAAAGGATATCGAAATTAACTTAGCAAATGTAAATATTTCTAAATCTGAAATACTCAAAAATTTCCGACTAATCGGAAAAATTGTTAATGGTCAATTCATAAAAATTTCTTCCAAAGGAGACTATGGTGATAAAAATTACTTAGATATTACGTTAAAAAATAATAAAGATAATAATAAGAAGTATCTGGAAATTTACTCTGATATTGCTAAGCCCCTTCTTAAAGAATTCAATTTTTTTAATGGTTTAAGTGGAGGAAATCTTCTTTACTCATCAGTATTTGATGAAAATAATTCAAATTCAAAATTAAAGATTAAAAATTTTAAAGTAATTAATGCTCCAGGAATGGTAAAGTTATTAAGTCTTGCTGACCTAGGCGGGCTTGCTGACCTTGCTGAGGGGGAAGGTATATCTTTTGATATATTGGAAATAAGCATGGAAAAATCAAAAGATACTCTTAAAATAAAGGAGATACTTGCCTTGGGACCCAGTATTTCAATTTTAATGGAGGGGTACCAAGATAAGTCAGTTACAAGCTTGAGGGGGACTTTGGTACCAGCAAAAACTTTGAATAAAATGATTTCAAGAATACCTCTAATTGGAGACATTGTAATACCTAAAGATGTTGGGGAGGGATTATTCGGAATAAGTTTTAAAATGAAAGGTCCGCCAAATAATATTAAAACAACAATTAACCCTATAAGAACAATTACACCAAGATTTATTCAAAAAATAATTGATAAAAATAAAAAAGTTAAATAATCTTAACTAAGTAATGTCTCTTTTTTCCATGAGATATTTTTAACATTTTTTTCTCAAAATCTTCCAAATTTAACATCTTTTTTTCGTCATTAATAACTTTATCATTAATCTTTAAGCCATTATTATTCATAGCTCTTCTTGCCTCACTCTTTGAAGACATAATTTTTTTGATTGATAAAAAATCTAAAAGATTTATTCCCTCTTTTAATTCCTCTAATTTAATACTTATAACCGGTAGATTTAAACTGAAGCCTTTTTTTACAAATGTGTCTCTAGCTGTTTGCTCTGCTTTTGATGCAGCAGATGTTCCGTGGAGAATTTTTGTAGCTTCATTAGCTAATAGTATTTTAAGATTGTTAATATCTTTTTCATTTTGACAAAGATTATCAATTTTATCAGTTTCTATTTCAGTAAAGTAATTTAAAAATTTTTTAACGTCTCGATCATCTGTATTTCTCCAAAATTGCCAATAATCATATGGGGAATATAACTTTTCATTTAACCATATTGCACCTTTCTCTGTTTTGCCCATCTTTGCTCCAGATGCCATAGTAATAAGAGGCGAAGTTAAACCAAAAGATTCTTTCTGCAATACTCTTCTAATTAACTCTACTCCATTCACAATGTTACCCCATTGGTCCGACCCTCCTATTTGTAAAATACAATTCTTTTTTTTATATAATTGATAGAAATCATATGCTTGTAAAATCATATAATTAAATTCCATATAGCTTAGAGATTGCTCCCGCTCTAATCTTAATTTCACACTGTCAAAGGTAAGCATCTTATTAATTGTAAAATGACTACCTATATCTCTTAAAAATTGAATATATTTTAATTTTGTTAACCATTCAGCATTGTTAACAAAAATAGGTTTAATTTTTTTATCCGAAAAATTTAAAATTTTGTAAAAAACTTTTTTAATACTTTTAATATTTTTATCAATTTCATTTTTATTTAAAATTTTTCTTGTAGAATCTTTACCAGAGGGATCACCTATTAAGGTAGTTCCCCCGCCTAAAAGTATTATTGGACGGTGACCATATTTCTGCATCAATTTAAAAATCATAATTTGCAGAAGACTACCCACGTGTAAACTATCTGCAGTGCAGTCAAATCCAATATAACCCGCTATTGACCTTTTATTGCAAGCTATATTTAGTTTATCTAAATCTGTACATTGATTTAGATATCCACGTGATTGCATCTCTATTAAAAATTTATTTTTCATAGCACAAATTTTTTAAAACACTATTATACAAATATTGTTATAAATAAATAAAAATATGCAAAAAATTTATACATCTTTAGGCCTTATGAGCGGAACTTCCGGTGATGGAGTGGACGCTTCCATAATAAAATCTAACGGGATTGATCAATATGAAGTGGTGAAAGATAAATATTTTGAATATGACTCAACTATTTACAGAAGTATTCATAGTTTAAAAGACAAAATTTCAAACACTTATGACTTAAACAAATTTTCAGAGGATTTAAGATTGTTAGAGCGAGAAATTACATTATTTCATGCAAAAGTTGTAAAGGACCTAAATTATAACAATGAAAATATTCTTGTGGGGTTTCACGGACAAACTATATACCATAATGCTGAAGAGAAAATCTCTAGACAATTGGGAGATGGGAACCTTTTACACCAACTCACAAACAAAAAAATAGTATTTAAATTTAGAGAAAACGATATTATTAATGGGGGAGAGGGAGCCCCACTAACACCGATTTACCACCAATTAATTGTAACCCAAAAAAAAATTAAACTCCCAATTTGTATTTTAAACATTGGAGGAATATCAAATTTAACTCTTATAAAAAAAGATCAAATCGGTTCTCCTGAATTATTTAGCAAAGATATCGGACCTGGAAATTGTTTAATTGATATTTGGGTGAGAAAAAACTCAAAATTAAAATTTGATTTTGATGGGAATCTAGCCGCAAAAGGAAATATTAATGAAATAATTCTTGAGCAAGCGCAAGAACTTTACTTGAATAGAAAAAATAAGGAAAAAAAATCTTTCGATACCAGTGATTTTGATGTTTCATTTACTAGGGGACTTTCCTTAGAAGATGGAGCAGCAACACTTACAAGCTTCTCGGCAAGCATAATTAGTGAAAAGTTATCAATAATTTTAAAAGAGGAGAGTCCTATAAAAATATTGCTTTGTGGCGGGGGAAGAAAAAATAAAACTTTAATTAATTCAATAAAAAAAATTCTTCCAAAAAAAATTGAATTATTAATTATTGATGATTTTGGAATAAATGGTGATTTTATAGAGTCCCAAGCATTTGGTTTTCTTGCAATCCGATCTTACAAAAAGCTACCTATTACTTTTCCAAATACTACAAATTGTAAAAAACCTATTTCTGGAGGAGAAATAATAGAAGATTAAATCAAGGCTGTTTTTTCTTTTATATATTTATCTATTTCAAAAGTAAGATCTTTTTCTTTATTTTTAAAAAAGTGGTTAGAATTTTTTACTTTTGAAAAAATTACCTCAACACCTTTTTGATTTTTTATTCTTTTGTCAAGTTCATTTATACTTTCTCGAGTCACAAGCTCATCGTTTTCACTGTAAATTACTTGACCAGAAGTTGGGCATGGAGCTAAAAAAGAGAAATCGTAAACATTTGGTTGAGGTGATACAGCTATAAAATTGTTTATTTCAGGTCTTCTCATTATTAATTGCATACAAATTAACGAACCAAAAGAAAATCCTGAAACCCAGCATTGACTATAATCAAGATTTTGTCTTTCGATCCAATCTAAAGCTGCTGCAGCATCAGACAATTCTCCTTGACCATTATCAAAAACTCCCTCACTTTTACCAACACCTCTAAAATTAACTTTTATTACCGAGAAACCATTCTTCAAAAAGATATTATATAATAACTGAACAATTCTATTATTCATTGTTCCACCGTATTGAGGATGTGGGTGTAAAACTATTGCAATCGGGGCACCAAACTTTGGATTTTTATAATATTTTGCTTCAAGTCTTCCAGCAGGGCCAGGGATAAATATTTCTAAACTTTTTGGTTTCATACTTGATAATGATTACTATTAAAAAAAAAAGTATAGATTTATAACACGTTTTTATGCGACAAATATTTTTTTTTAATCCTGACTAAATAGGTAGGAATTCTTTTAAAACTATTATATTACAACGATTAATTATGAAACTTACAAATAAAGGAAGATATGCAGTAATGGCTATGGCTGACTTAGCTTCAAATGCCAATAAGGGTCCTATTAGCTTATCGGAAATAGCATTAAGACAAAATATTTCTTTAGCATATTTAGAGCAAATTTTTCTTAAATTAAAAAATAATAAATTAGTAAAAAGTTCGAGAGGTGCAAATGGTGGTTATGTTTTAGATAAACCTGCATCCGAAATTAGATTGTCCAATATAATTTTCGCTGTTGATGAGGAAGTAAAAACACTTAATTGTAAAAAAAATTCAAAAAGAGGATGCAACAATAAATCTACTAAGTGTATAACCCATAATCTGTGGGACCAATTAGACCAGCACATTAATGGTTTTTTTGAAAAGGTAAAACTGCAAGATTTGGCGAGAAATAATTAAAATTATGAAGAGTGAAGAATTAAAAAATCAAGAATATAAATACGGTTTTACTACCGAAATTGAAAACTTTAAAGCACCCAAAGGACTTTCAGAGGAAACTATTAGATTTATATCTAAAATAAAAAAAGAGCCTAAATGGATGTTGGATTGGCGACTAAAAGCTTTTAAAAGACTTAAAGTTTTAAAAGAGCCGAATTGGCAAAAACCTAAATATCCGAAAATTGATTATCAAAATTTATACTATTACTCTGCACCAAAAAGCATGAAAGATAAACCAAAGAGTTTAGACGAGGTAGATCCAAAACTTATTGAAACATACAATAAATTAGGTATCCCGCTCAACGAACAAAAAAGATTAAGCGGTGTTGCTGTAGATGCTGTTTTTGACTCAGTTTCAGTAGCTACAACTTTTAAAGGAGAGTTAGACAAGAAAGGAATAATTTTTTGCCCAATATCCGAAGCTATACAAAAGCATCCTGAATTGGTAAAAAAATATCTAGGTTCAGTAATCCCAATCAGTGATCATTACTTTGCTACACTAAATTCTGCAGTGTTTACTGATGGTTCTTTTGTTTATATTCCTCCTAATACAAGATGCCCAATGGAACTTTCAACTTATTTTAGGATTAATGCATCAGAAACTGGTCAATTTGAAAGAACTCTTATTATCGCTGATAAAGGTAGCTATGTTAGTTATTTGGAAGGGTGCACCGCCCCAATGAGAGACGAGAACCAATTGCATGCAGCTAACGTTGAACTAGTTGCACTAGACGATGCAGAGATAAAATATTCAACTGTACAAAATTGGTACCCAGGTGACAAAGATGGGGTCGGTGGTATTTATAATTTTGTAACTAAAAGAGGAGCTTGTAGAGGAAAAAATTCAAAGATTTCCTGGACACAAGTCGAAACCGGTTCTGCGATTACTTGGAAATATCCTAGTTGTATTTTGCAGGGAGATAATTCTGTTGGTGAATTTTATTCAATAGCAATTACAAACAATCATCAAAAAGCAGATACTGGAACTAAGATGATTCACTTAGGAAAAAATACAAAAAGCAAAATTATATCTAAAGGTATCTCTGCTGGTAAAGCCGATAATACTTACAGAGGGTTGGTTGATATTGGCGCAAAAGCATTCAATTCTAGAAATTATACGCAATGTGACTCGTTATTAATGGGAAATAAATGTGGTGCCCATACTGTACCTTACATTAAAAATAAAAACTCTTCTTCAACTGTTGAACACGAAGCCACAACATCTAAAATTAATGAGGATCAATTATTTTATTGTAATCAGAGAGGATTAAATCAAGAAGAAGCA
>MDTD01076054.1_pt1 | contig 10758 bp, 10 predicted proteins | sample 811221 | NCBI WGS metagenome assembly MDTD01 (sample SAMN05326646, study PRJNA326480) | marine metagenome | isolation source: seawater | place: Pacific Ocean: South West | collected 2011
GTTCGACACATCACTTAACTCAATTTTTGACACAGACTCCTGAGTTGTATATTCAGATCTTGGATGATTAGTCCCAAATGCGATTATATCTTCTACTCTCCTTGCAATTGTTGAAGCATTTTTTTCGTTTACTTTAAGGCTTTCAATAAGTTTTGTTTTCTCCTTATCAAATTCTTCCTCATTAAACTCAGGATAAAATGCGCCCTGAGCAAACATTGTTAAAGTTCTCTCAAAATATCTAGACAGTGAAGATAAAGATCCACCACTAGAGTTATAATTTATAGACGAGCCCATAAAATCTTTTTCTTCTATAAATTCATCTTTACTTTGATACTTATTCCCTTTCCCAAGACTAGAGGACAGAAGACTTCGTATACCAGATTTATCTTTGGATAAAATTGGAGGGTTATCAATTATAAGTGTAGCAGAAGCTTTTGGTAATTTATTATCTACTACTATCATTAAAGTCAAATTATTATTAAGTTTTTTTGTTATTGGGCTTCTAAACTTAATCTCAGGGGCAGGTTCAGCGTCAGGCACACTTCTATCTATCTGAGCGCCTGACATATTTGAAATTAATACAATAAGTGTTAGTATTAACTTTTTTATAATTTCAGATGCCATAAATTTTTTTATCACTTTTTTCATTATTCTTTGTTTGTTCCAGGAAGGTATTCCATAATTAATCTTTGATCAGTATTTAAATGCTTTTCAGCAATTTCTCTGATCTCCTCTCTTGAAATGGACCTATATATTTCAGGAAATTTATTTATCATAGAAGCATCACCATATAAATGATAATATCTTGCTAAAGATTGACTTCTCCCAGTTACAGAGGATAGTGAAGATACATATGAATTTTCAAAAGCATTTTGAACCTTCATGTAATTGCTTTCCGAAATTAATTCTTTCTGTATCTTTTCAATTTCTATCTCAACTTCTAAAATTAAATCATCAAGAGTTGTTTCTCCTTGGGGTAAGATAAAAATTGTAAATAGGCTATAATCCTCCTGCTCTATATTAAAAGACTGAACTCCAAGAGCCATTTGTTTTTCATCAACTAGCTTTTTATATAAGGTTGAACTCTCACTTCCACTTAGATGTTGAGCAATATAACTTATAACTGCAGAATCTCTATTAGATATAGCAGGAGTTCTAAATGCATAAAATAAAGCAGGTATTTGAATATTTGGATCATATTCTTTTACCCTTATTTCTTTACTTAATGGATCTTCAAGAGGATAATTTTTCTCTGGCTTTTCACCCTTATATGGAATTTCATCAAAATACTCTGAAATTAACTTTTTAGTCTCATCAATATCTATATCTCCAGCAACAACAAAAACTGCATTACTTGGAGCATAAAATTTTTCCTTAAAATTTAAAAAATCTTCAAGAGAAGAGCTATCTAGGTCTTCAAAATATCCAATTATTGGATGTTGATATGGATGCTTCTTAAAAAAATTTCTTTTTAGATAATCATAAAATCTTGGGATATATGGTTGATTATATCTAAGCCTTTTTTCTTCTTTTACAGCTTCTCTTTGGATATCAATTGTTTCTTGCTCAATTATTGGATGTAACATAATTTCAGAGTACCTCCATAATGCAAGTTTTAAACTGTTAGATGGAACAGTGACATAATAATTAGTTAGATCAACGCTTGTTGAAGCATTTCCACTACCACCTCTTGCACTATATATCTTTCCCCATTGACCAGAATCCATATTTTTAGTTTCCTTACCTAGCATATGTTCAAAAAGATGAGCAAAACCTTTTAGGCCATCATCCTCATCTTTGGAACCTACATGATATTGTAATGTTGCTGAAACTACTGGAGCAGAATTATCTTGATGTAATATTACATGAAGACCATTTTCCAGATCATATTCAATAAAATTGATTTGTTGTGCGTTTGATGTAAAAAAAGCTAGAATTAAAAATGATTGTGTTAATATTTTCTTCATTGAAAGATTAATTTATTTTCCTTCACAAGATAATAAATCTTTAGTAACTTTGCTTGATGAGACCTTAATTTTATTGGTGGTTTCATTTATTTAACGATCTTTATAGAGCTTATGGATATAAAAGAATTATTATCGATAGTCACACTTAAAAAAATTGATGATAATAGATTTGAAGGCAAAAACTATGAGACAGTATGGGGGAGAGTATTTGGGGGACAAGTTCTAAGTCAATCTCTTCATGCAGCATACCAAACTGTGCCTAACAATAGAATTGCGCATTCAATGCATGGTTATTTTATTCTTCCAGGTAATTTGGACATACCCGTCACATATGAAGTAGATAATATTAGAAATGGAGGAAGTTTTACTACCAGAAGAGTAGTAGCATTTCAAAATAATAAAGCTATTTTCAACATGGCAGCCTCTTTTCAAAAAAAAGAAAAAGGGTATACCCATCAAGTTCAAATGCCAAATGTTCTTAGCCCAGATGTATTATTGACAGACTTTCAACAAGCAGAAAAACATAAAGATGAATTAGCAGAAAAATATCAAATGTTTCTGATGGCACATCCAAAAGTTTTTGAGTTTAAGCCAATTGGTACAAATATATTTATGAGAAAAGATAATGCCCTACCTTATAATCATTGTTGGTTTAGATTAAAAGATAAAATTGATTTACCACTTCCCGTTCATCATCAGCTACTTGCATTTGTAAGTGACTATCAGCTTTTAGCAACAGCTTCTTTGCCTCATAGAAAAGAAATCGCAAAGACAAGAGCATATTATGCCAGCCTAGACCATGCTCTTTGGTTTCATAGAGACTTTGATATTAACGAATGGTTACTGTATGACATGAAAAGCCCAAGTGCATCAAATTCAAGAGGTTTTGCAAGAGGAAGTATTTTTATTGAGGATGGAACTATGGTTGCATCTGTTGCTCAAGAGGGTCTTATGAGAAAACTTGTTAAGTCTTAATCATGAAGTATCTATTACTTTGTATTTTTTTTCTAATATCTTGCTCAAAGCAAACGTCTTCTAACACTGTAAATCAAAATACATATACTGAAAAAGAAACTGAAGCCAATAATATTCAAAATACCAACCCAGTATCTAGAGCAAAGATCGATTCTGTTTATGTATCAAATAACATTTTTCAAATCTCTTACAATGAGAATTATGAACAGCCAAATTGGGTAAAATATACTGTTCGTGATATTATCAAAAATGCAGATAGAGATGGGATGCAATTCTACACAGTTGACTCAATCCACACATCAGACTACGATGACTATTACTCGAATCGATGGGATAGAGGACATATGGCACCTGCTGGATCATTTAATGATTCATATGAAAATCTTTATGCAACTTTTTCATATTTAAATGTTGCTTTACAATATGATGATTTAAATAGAGGTGCTTGGGTAGATCTTGAAGAACAGGTTAGGCTGTGGGCTGATTTATACGGTGAAATTGATGTTGAAATATATTTAGACTTTAATGATAATCATATAGTTTTAGAGACTGGAGCACATGTGCCAACTGCATTTTCTAAACATGTAATATTTCCTGACAAAACGATGAAATGTTATTATTTTCCCAACACATCTCCTAACAAAACATGGGAAGAATACGAAATTGAATGTAATTAAGGAACTATTTAGTGAGATTCAATTAAATTTTTATTTATAAATTAATGAATGAAAAATATGAAAGAGAACAAAGAATGGAGACCTCTGCCTGAACAAATTACAATCAAAGAAAGTAAAATTGAAGGACTAGGTGTTTTTGCTACTAGGGATTTGTTACCCAATACTGATCTTGGAATATCTCATGTATATGATAAAAGATTTCCAGATAATTACATAAGATTACCGCTGGGGGCATTTATTAATCACCATGAAATGCCAAACTGTGAAGCAATTGTTTCTGAATCTCATGAAACTTTAGGAAAAATAAAACATATCAGGATAATTACGCATAAAAAAATTTCATCAGGTGAGGAACTGACCCTTAATTATATAATAAATAAGCTTGACAACCCTAACTGGGAGTTTGAATATGAGGTGTCACAATAAAATTAGTTTGATTTAGTGCCTTCTAGCTCAAACATGTCTGCAAGATATCCTGTTACCTTAGTACCTTCTACAAAAAGTTCAAAAGCAACATTAATACCGTAATCTTTAACGAAAATATCAATATATAGAAAGTCTTCTTCAACTTCTGTCCCAAGAATATCATAACCTTGACTTGCTTCATCACTTATAAAAATAGTTTTTAGACCGTCTCCATCTCTAGAGATTGTCATCTCGATCTCTAAGTCACTTCCATCTGGAAGCCCAAAGACTTGAATTGAATAATCTCCAATAAACTTTTGTAATGGATCTTCATTGAGATTTATTGATGCTGGATTATTTTCTGATAAAGCTTGTGTTTTTTTAAAAATGCTACATGATGAAACAGTTAACAAAAACGAAAGAAGTATAATTTTAATTTTCATATTTATATTTTAACAAAAGTATTTTAGAGATAACTAGATGCCGATTAGATATTGAAATTTAATAAAAAATTGAGAAGTATTAACTCTAAAAGGATCAAAATCTTCAGGGTCTGAATCAAATTCATTAATTGAGCTTTGGTTACCTCCTATATAAAAAATTGTTGAAGGATTTGGATTCCACTGAAGCAAGGGCTGTATATAAAAAGTGTCATTAAATCCATTATACTCAGAAATTAGTCTTAGACTTAGGTCATTATTAAATTGATACCTACTAGAAAATCTTCCTATGTAACTGCTGTAAAAAAATGCAGAATTATCTAATTTTTTCAAAGATGAGTATCTTATGGATGGTGAAAGGCTAATGTTATTTCCTAATTTATAATTTAATGAGACATAAAACGAATTTTCTTTTCCAATCTCAGGTATATCCTCATTATATGCAATCTCTCTCCCAAATGTTGATTGGGTAACAAATGTTAAATTTTTAGTAGGCCCACCAAAAATTGTTAATTCTGATTTTCCAACATTTCTGTAGTTAACACCTAGATAATTCCTAATGAAATTTATATCATAGTTATAATTAATTTGTGTCCTTGCTAATGTTGTTATACTAAGATCAATGTCAAGATTTCTTGACTTTAACTCATTATTAAAATTATGAGTTAAGTCTCCTTTAAAACTTAGACTAAATCTTTTGAGATATTTTTTATTTAATATCTTGTCGTAGCCATGATAAAAAGTTAACCATCTTCTATTGTTTTTTGGAACAAAGCCTAAGTCTGCTCTAAAGTTTGCCGAAATAGATCTGTAAAAAAAATATGTATTCCAATTTTCAGTTTGTCTATTAATTCTAATATAGTTTGCACTCCCATTAAATTTTTCTCCATCTAATTTTACTGTCTTGTCAGAAAACATATCATCACTATCAATCCAATCTGCAACAGGTTCCTCATTATAATTCTTGATAAGTTCAAACTGAATTCTCCATATTTTATTAATTGTAAATAAACCATCTATTCCAAAAAGATTACCATATCCACCACCTTCGTAGAATCGATTTGTTGAAAAAAATCCATATTTAGCTCCATCATTAATAATCTTTTGATGTCTAAAAGCGTTAGAGTAGCTTTTACCTCCCTCACCAAAATATGATTTATCTTCTCCTCCAATTAGATAAGGAGAACTTTGATCAATAGCCGATAAAATAATTGATCTTGAGGATTTACCTGATGAAGTTAGTTTAGATGAAATTGATGGAGCATTAATTGTTCTAGAATAGAAAGCGTTGTCTAAGAAATTTAGAAGGTCCATACCCTTATTAAAATATGGTCTTAATTCTGGGTATTGAAGCGCGTATGCAGAATTTATATCAATTTGAGTCTCATCAGCCTCTACTTGAGAAAAATCAGGGTTAATTGTTAACTCAACTGATGATGAGGGGGATATGTCATATTTAAACCCTAGGCCAATTTCATTTTGTGCTTTACCATATGATAATGAATTATCTGAGGGTTTTTTTCTACTCCCTGCTATATTCCCTGATATAAAAGGTAAGAGTTCAGTCTTACCTTCAAACTTTATATCTTTTATAATCAGTTTTCCTGTGATTTGGCATATTCTACATGGGTTATCTCTGTCGTATTTATCACTAATATTAGCAACCCTTGTGCCATCAAGAGTATAGAAACGCATCATATTAAACCCCCATTCTTGGTTGTTACCACGAGGATATGGTATTGATGTGAAAGGAATCAAGAACTCTATAATGTAGCCTTTTTCATTTATTGATGATTTAGTCTCATAAAGTGCATTAAAAGTCATATCATATCTTTCTTCGTCACTAATTGCATTTCTAGCTCTTAAATCAATCTGACTCCCATAGGCATTTGATGCAAGTAAAAAAACGCTTCTGGCATCTTTATATGGGTCAAATCTGAGGAAGATAATATCTTCATTAAGGTCACCTTCCATTTGGTCTCTTGGCCTAACTTGACCTCTAATATTTTCAGGATCACCATATGCAAAAACACCTACATATAAATGAGTTTCAGTGTAGCTCATGTATACATCTGTCTCATATTGCGCTGGAGTATTATACCCAGGCTCCCATTCATAATCAATAGAAGTTTTTATAGAACTATTTTTCTCTTTCTCCGATATTATACCATCAATATAAATTTCAGATTCACTTGTTTTTTTTAATTCATAAGTTCTTTGAGAATAAGTAAAATAATTGAAGAATATTAAAATGAACAGTAAAATTTTAGGCATACGGTTGATAAAATTAAACATTTATATGTAAGTCTATATTTTATTTAAAAAAATCAATAATCAATAAGAAGACTTTTAAAGACCTTCTTTAGTCATCATTAAGACTCATTTTTTTATTTAGTGAAAAAACTTCATCGGCATTGTAATTATCACCATGAAGTAATTTTAATTGTTTGTTGAGTAGTTCTCTTTTCTTGGTGAGTTGTTTGTTAAATTCTACTTTATCTATAAACCTTGATTTTAATGGGATTAAGTCAATTACGTCATCCATAAAATTTAAAACAGCAGTAATTTGATTTGGAATCCATGAAATAATCGGTGTCCCACCTGTAGCTTTTGCATATTTTGTATTAGCCATTATATACTTTTGAACAAACTGCCAATGACCATTCCTAAAGTAATATATTTCGTCAAGTACTTGAATCAAGATACATAGCCCTTCCTCATTTTTATCTTTTTTAATCTTGTTGAAAAGTCTATTTCCAGCCATTTCATCTTTTAGGTCAGATAGAAAGTTTTGTATACATTTAGGTCTATATGACCTAAGATCCAAGAGATACTTTGTTAGATCATTTGAAGGGTAGTAATCAATTACACCTGTAAAAATATCAGCAGTAGGAATTATATTATCTTGTGCGCCAGTCTGACCTCTGTATTGAACTGGTTTATCAGAAACACCCTCATATATGACTCCATCTCCAAATATTTCGTTATTTCCTTGAATTCCCATTATAAAAACTCTAAAGTCATTATAATGTTTCCATCTTGATGCTTCCCACATTATTTGTCTTCTTGAATTAATATTTTTCATTGCTGACAAACAATTCTTTAATGAATTATTTACATCAGTATTGTTCTTAGACTTAAGAAAATCTAGAATACTACCAATTAATTGAGGAGAATACTGATTTATATCAACATGAAGCATAATAAAACCTCTTTCATCATCCATTCCAGAAAATTTTGCAGCCATTTCTAAATTCTGCCAATCATATCCTTTTGAATCATCAATTTTTACATAATTTCCTAAGGAATAAGCATAATGGTAATCTAAAAAAGGATATACATCAAGTTTCTCACTTACTATAACAAAAGGTTCAGCAAGCTGAGATGGCAATAATGTGTGTGCTTTCCCATATTTTTTTGTTTTTTGAAAATCGAAATGAGAAGGAGCTAAAAGATATGCACTCGTTAGAAAAGCATATGCTCTAAACAAAGCCTGATTAATATAGATATCATTTTCACTCTTTACTAAATCTTTAAAATTTTTTAGATTTTTAACTGCATTTTCAATAGCTCCTTCCTTTGATAAAAGACCATCTTCACCATTAAACTTTTTAATCGGCATATTATCAATAAGTGATTGTAGATCAGAATATTTTTCTGGGAGTACTGCAACTGGGTCTTTCTTTGGCAGGAAACCATTTACATGATTTACCTCAAAAAAATTATCTGAGTAATGATCTAGATTCAAAGCAATGATTTTATATAAATTTATGTAAAATTAATTAGTACATATCCCATTTGTCCAACTATTTATCCCCTGGGATTCCGCAATGCACTTATTTGAATACGTATTATTATCACAACCACAAACGGGTATGTATTCTTTAGTGCATGCGATTAATTTTATTCCCGATTTGCATGACTCATTAAAAGTTTTTGAACAGCTGCTTAACAGTATGAAAATCAAAACATAAAAAGGTATTTCTTTATACATTTTTACTAAATTGATGTAAAATTAATAATAAAATGGATAAGCGTAAGTTTATAAAAACACTTGGTGCGGCATCTTTATCTCCTTTCCTTTCAGCCTCAGAATTTAAAAGCAAAAAATCAATATTTGGAAGCTTGCCAAAAATTAAAAATGATGATGATCTCTGGAAGACAATAAGAACTCATTATACACTAAAACAAGACTATATAAATCTTGAGAGTGGATACTATAACATTATACCTAACCCTATTTTAAATCATTTTATTGATCATGTTAAATATGTGAACTATGAAGGATCTTATTATATGAGAAATAACTTAAATGAAAATAAAGATAGAGTAACACATCAACTTGCTAAATTAGTTGGTACCAGAGCGGACAAAATCGCAATTACAAGGAATGCAACTGAATCGCTTGACTTAATTATATCTGGTTTTCCATGGAAGAAATCAGATGAAGCAATTTATGCTATGCAGGATTATGGTACAATGAAAGAAATGTTTAAACAGATATCTGATAGGTATGGTGTTGTCAATAAAATAATATCTATTCCAAACCATCCTATAAATGATGAAGAAATTGTATCGTTATATGAAAGTCAAATAACAAAAAAAACTAAATTAATAATGGTATGTCATATGATAAATATAACAGGCCAGATATTACCAATTAAAAAAATTTGTGAAATGGCTCATAGTTATGGAGTTGAAGTTATGGTTGACGGAGCTCATTGTGTTGGCATGCTTGACTTCTCAATTGACGATTTTAACTGTGATTATTATGCATCTAGTCTTCATAAGTGGTTAGCAACCCCCCTAGGTGCAGGTCTCCTTTACGTTAACAAGAATAAAACTCATAAAATTTGGCCCCTGCTTGCAAATGGGAACCCAGATAAATCTGATATTAAAAGACTTAACCACGTTGGTACACATCCAGTCCATACAGATCTTGCTATATCTAATTCAATTGATTATCTGAATTGGATTGGTATAAAAAGAAAAGAAAAAAGAATGAGATTTTTACAAAGATATTGGTCAGATAAACTTAGAAATTTTAACAATGTAGTAGTTAATACCCCGGAAGATTTTAGAAGAAGCTGTGGAATTGGAAATGTTGGTATTAATAATATGGCTCCATCTAATATGGCAAAGGTATTAATGGATAAGTATAAAATTTTTACTGTTGCAATTGATTATGCAAATGTTAGAGGATGTAGAATTAGTCCAAATATTTTCACCACAACTAATGAATTAGATATATTTGTTGAAGCAGTTAAGGATATGGCAACAACATAACTTGACAAATATTCCTAAAATATGATTCAATCTTTACTCATTGATTTTGACTGGACAACAGCTGTAATTCGATTCTCAATTAACACGGCATTTATTGCTTCTTTAATTTTTATTATATCAAGACAAGTTATATTAAAACGCTTTTCATTTACATTCATGATGATAAGTTTAATTGTGTTTTTTTTGTGTTATACATTAAAAAACTTTGATCTCAATCTTGGGATGGCGCTTGGACTTTTTGCAATTTTTGGAATTATTCGATATAGAACTCTTCCTCTTCAGACTGAGGAAATGACATATCTTTTTGTAACTATTGGTGTTGCTGTTATTAATGCTCTTTCTGAAGATTTTTTATCTGTTAAAGAATTAATTATCATAAACTTAATCATTATACTTTTTATAATTTTTGGAGAGTTTATTTTAAAGAAATTATATTATTCAGGTATATCTCATCCTTTAGATGAGGATATAAATAGAAGAATTATACTACAATTAGAGTATAATGAAAATCTGAAAAATTCAATAATGAGTGAGATTACAAACTATGAGAAAAACCTAGATATTAAAATAAAATCATTTAAAATATTTAAAATCGATAAAAACTTAAATATTGCTACGATTCATGCATATTATTAAACAAAAGAAAATAACTTGTTTTGTTTTTTTTGCAACTCTTTTTGCAAATCAAATATATTCTCAAGACAATGAATTTAGAGGTTGGTCACAAGTTCAATATAGTATAGATTTAAATAAAAAGTGGTCCCTGGAGCTAAGTCAACACTTTAGATTAAAGGAAGATTTTAATGTAGTTGATAGTTATATTACTGAATCAGAAATAATATATTCTCCAATAAAAAAAATTAAACTTTCAGGTCAACTAAGATATTATTATAAAAATGATAATTCTGGTGGTATTCAAGGCTTTGAGAACATGTACAGATATCGTCTTGGTATAGAAAAAAGATTTAACACAACTCCTTTAAACTTTCAACTTAGAGTAGCTTTTCA
>MDTD01163446.1_pt1 | contig 10758 bp, 13 predicted proteins | sample 811221 | NCBI WGS metagenome assembly MDTD01 (sample SAMN05326646, study PRJNA326480) | marine metagenome | isolation source: seawater | place: Pacific Ocean: South West | collected 2011
GTCCATCTTTTCTTCTTCCTCGTCTTCTTCCTCGTCCATCTTTTCTTCTTCCTCGTCCATCTTTTCTTCTTCCTCGTCCATCTTTTCTTCTACCCCGTCTTCTTCTGGTTGTGGTTCTTCTGGTTGTGGTTCCTCATATTTTCTCTCCTCTACCGGCGAATCATCCTTGGTTTCTTCTACTGAAACATCATCAATTGGCAGTTCTTGCTTAACTTCCTCTTGAGAACTCGTAATTGGTATTGTAATCGGTGTTGATGTGTTATTTTTTTTGGGGGTTTTCCGTTTTTTGGTTTTATTGTTAGCCTTTGTTTTGCTTACATTATCTTGTTTTTGCTGTTTCTTAACACACACTGTTTTATCTGTTTTATTTCTAACATATCCAGTGGGACATCTTTTCCTTCCTTCTTCTAATTGTACTACATCGCGACTACTACTACTTACTATCGGTTTCTTTATCTTCGCATTTTTGCGAGTGCATTTATTGTCAACACAGTTATTATTCTTACAGTCTTCATTTTTCACACACGGATTTCCCACTTTTTGTTTCTCATTTGTATTTGTATTTGTGTTTTCATTGCTACGCTTCTGTTTTTCCTTTAATATCTTCGCATTTTTACGAGTGCATTTATTGTCAACACAGTTATTATTCTTACAGTCTTCATTTTTCACACATGGTTCATTATTATATTTTTTTCTCTTTCTCTTGTTTTGTTCATCCATGATACACTTATATACTACCTATATAAACTATAATTTCTCAATACCTCATTCACTCGCCATATAACATCTTTCTTTTCTAAATTATAAGGTCGCAACGCTTCGATGGCTTGATCATAAGTTTTCCATTCCACAAGGCTCACTTCAGTCGTTTGAAATGGCCCTTCAGGTTCAACATCACACGGAATTCTGCCAACGTAATATCGATGCTTATATGATTTATAATTTGACCCCGTAAATACTTCTTCAAAAGGCATCAAATTTCCAATTACCTGTAAATGTTTTTTCGAATATCCCGTTTCCTCTTCAAATTCACGTAACGCGCACACTAAATCGTTTTCCTTGTAATTGCGTCGGCCCTTCGGATAGCCCCACTCAGGCTCAGTCCAATTCGTCTTAGATTCAGCAATCAAAGATGCCAATGAATATTCACAAGAACCACAAACGATTCCACTTTTTAATTGTTCCAACTTTTCACGCGAAGTACGCTCCTCTGTTCGATACTGAATTCCTATTTTGTCTCCCCACAACCCAATCCAGAGCTCTCCAAAATCTTTCTCAAGAAGTGACTGCTTTTCGTGAATAGTCATCTCATCAATTATATTCATCAGATACAGTTTGTTGTGAAGTGGATATTTGCCTCGCATAAAATCAACGAACCCCAACGTATCTTTACGACGTATCATTAGAAATTCAATATTTGTTCCATTCTTTCTATAAGCAATCGCACCAATGCTAGTTATTGGATGCTTACACTCATGAAATGAATGACCACATTTTCCACAATTATTACAAAAAATATATGATTTGGACATCGCTATATGTTGGTATCCTCTATTTTTTATATCATTTATAATAATGGCATTGGAACCTACTATTTGGGGTCCTCACTTTTGGTTCGTCCTTCACACCATCGCACTTACGTATCCTAACACACCAAATGAAGTTACACGCAAAAAATACTATGACTTTATTCAAAATCTACCCATATTCCTGCCTGTAGAAGAAATCGGGAATACATTTAGTCAGTTTCTCGATAAATATCCGGTCACACCTTACCTCGATTCACGAACTTCGTTTGTTAAGTGGATGCACTTTATTCATAATAAAATTAATGTTTCCCTTGGAAAAGATGAGCTTACCATTGAAGAGGCTATGACAGCATACTACGAGCATTACAAACCAAAAGCCGTAAAAAGCGACGAAGAGCGACGACGCAGAGAGAAATGTGTCTTTGCCGGAATGCTGGTATTAATCATTGGATTAGGTGTGGCGCTCTACAAGAAATAGAAAACGAAAGAACTTTTTTATATCATCATACTATATCATGAAGTTTGAGTTATTAATCTTTGGAATTACAGCATTTTTCATCGCAAATACATATCACGACGGAAAATACGTAACAATATTAAAATCTTGGAAGAAATATTATCAAATGGCAGGTATTGCGTTTGCTGGAATATCAGCCTACGCTTTCTTAAAAAAATACCCTTCACAATCCCACAGTCTATTCAATCACGCAAATGGCATCATTAAATACATGCCGATTGACAAGGAGGCCGGCGATTTATTGACACCTTTACTCAACATGTCACAAAACTATATTGGGGGGCAACAAGAGAATTTCACAAGTGGTGCAACCCAAGCAGTAGGCGGAACCCATCTCAATGCAATAAATGCCAATCCTCAGACAAAACGAATGCTTAATTCAGGGAAACAGGGAACCAAGCGATCGGTTAGTGAAACCAAAAAAAAATTCGTCGCTGCTGAACAGGGTTGGAAATGTGGAGCGTGTAAGCAACAGCTTCCTGCTTGGTTTGAAGTTGATCATAAAATACGACTCGATCAAGGAGGTTCGAATCACGTTGATAATTTAGTGGCTTTGTGTAGAGACTGTCACGGACGAAAAACGGCATTCGAAAACCTTTAATCGAATATGCTAAAATTGAAACAAAACATTACATTTCTAAACATATCACTAAAACAATGTTTCTACACAAAATCGAAGAAGTTCATACTGCCACAGTTGTAAAACGACCGTCAAAGGTTTCCAAAACACCTTATGTTGCGGATATCACATTGAACGGCGACGAAACAAATGCAGAATATTTGGCACACACGGCTTGTCTTGGTTGCGGTGGCCTTGTTGATGCAGGAAAGCAAGTAATAATGAAGGCGTCAAATAACGACAAAAATGTATGTAAATATCGTGTTATGCTCTCCAAAACAAACGTAGGCGATTCGGTAAATATCGTAGGCGTTGACCCAAAACTAGCAGAAGATATGGTAGAAATCGCATTGAAAAAAAATTTCATTTCGTCATTAACGAATGTAAAGACATATCAACGTGAGAAGAAAATCATGAACTCCAGATTCGATTATTTTGGAGTTGATGAAAACAATGTTGAATTTATTATGGAAGTCAAAAATGTTCCCCTTGCTGATTATGTTGATTGTCTTGCCAAAGAGAAGAAAAATATGGACTTCAGCAACTATGACTTCAATAGCAAAATAGCATATTTTCCAGATGGATATAGGAAAAAACAAAACGATACGATAAGTCCTCGTGCGTTAAAACATATTACAGAATTAACTGAAATCGCAAGGAATCCGGAAACGAATACCAGAGCTATCATGTGTTATGTTGTTCAGCGACGGGACGTGTCCAGTTTTCAAGCATCAAACGTTGATCCCATATACAAGGAAGCATTTACAAAAGCACACGAAAGTGGCGTTGAAATCATAGTCTTACAAATCGGTTGGAGCGAAGACGGAACCGCAGAATTACTGAATAATAATTTACCAATTAATTTTTAGGAAAATAAATTCTGACTCTATATAATAATGAATACCCTCGTAAAAGCTGCTTTAGTCGCCGTCATTCTCAACGTAGCCCTGCCATTTGTTATTGCCCCTTTTGCCACCGAAAAGGAGAAAAACGCCTGCATTAAAGATATGGAATTGAATCTTAAGGAAAAATTTATGGTTATGCTTCTTCACCATAAGCACATGCCAATTATGAGCAGTGCAATTGTTGCACTTGTTGTTGTATTAAGTTCTATTATTGCACAAAAAATTTAATATAATTCTTTGTAATATGTAATGAAGAGTTGTTGTCGCCATACAAAATTTACCAAGAAATGTATTAGAAGTGATAAAAAAGTATTTAATCTTCCACGACGATTTACTCGTAAAAGATGCCTTAAAGGTCCTGTTAACGGATTTACAATGCGGTCATCTTGTGCTCCATACATCAATTGTAAATCAGGTGGAGCAAGGACAAAGAAGACTTTTTTATATAATAATGATGACCCGAAAACCTCTTTTGACGTTTACATCGATAAAAATCCGAAAGATACAATTCCAATAAAGTACAAAACAGTAGATGATGTTAAAGCGACAATCGCTAAATTGGAAAAACTCTACAAGAATAACAAATACTCGCACAAACGTATTTGGCAGGTCGGTATGATAATGAAGGTAAGATTAGAGGCTATGTTAAAACACCATAAAACATTATATAGAAAAGCGAAATATGTGAAACAACGTTTCAACTTGGCTAATAAATACTTTAAGTTTCTACAGAAACGCACAAAGGTTCAAGAGAATCAACGAAGAAAGATGGTTTTTTTAATGTAAAGATGTTGCTTGACATTTTAAATATTGCAATGACATACAATGTTTAAAATTAAATGCTATTTGTCTGTATTAACATGAAAAAAATAAATCTCTACACAACCACTTAGACTGAAAGTAGGGGCTGATTTGTCACAAGTTCTTGAATAATCATACCAATCGCACCAATCATTGCAAGACGACCATTGTTCAGTTCCTTGTTGACCATCATTTTGAAGACCTCATCGTCAGTATTGCTGTAAATAGACAATCCTAAATCGCCAGGCTGATAATCGTCGCGCAACTTGAAAGCATAAGGCGACCCCTTTTTAAATGGGTTCTCGTAGCCGCGAATCATCGTCAAGAACTCGCCCATCAAAATAAGTGATGCTATTGCAATTTGCGATGTATGCGGAAGCTTATCGTAAGCATGAATCGCGGGTTCGGAAGACTGGGTTTCCAAAATCGGAATAGAAGTGGCACAAATCATAGCCCAACGTCCATGCTTGAGTTCTGCTTCACGTAACCTACTTACCTCAATATCGGGAACATTTTCCGAAAATCCAAGAGGATCGAACTTTCCCTTGAAAGGTAACGTAATTCCGGCGGTATCGACATAAGGGGTTTGTTGAAGCCCGTTGACATTGGTGTACGTATTCATGGTGAGAGCAGAGAAGATTACGTATGAAATAATCTTCATTATGATTACATATAGTTATCTTGCTTTTAAATCATTAAAATTAAATAATATTATTGACACTGATTATGCTGACGTGGCAGAAAAAATGCTGACGTGGCAATAAAAATTATTAGCAAACAAACCCGCCATACTTTTTTTCCGTGTATTCTAATATATGAACGACAATGAAAAAATTATTATTAGTATTTTGACGTTTTATATTTTCTTTGCTGTAACTTTACTAGATAAAGGCGTAGTTCGAAGTGTAAGCAAATTCATTTTATCAATTTTTCGAAGTGTAAGCAAATTCATGACTTTTCAAAGACGTTTTGCATTATTCGAAATTATCGTTTTCATTTCTTTCCTTATCATCTTTTACGAAATGGATATAATTAAAACTTATTACGTGATACCATTTTTGATGATTCTTCTTTTCTTTATGGTAACTAGTTATATATTTGTAGATCAACGCATAGCCAAAATGCCGTTTTTTACAAACATTAACACAACAGCAACAAATTTGCCAACGTTTACGACGTTTCTCTTAAAGATGATTTCTTTTATTGGAATAATTGTTGCAAGCATCACATTTATCATATTCCTTGTTAGGTCAATTAATAAATCACCATCGCTTCAAGATGGAATTTTTTACATATTGAATTTCCTTATTATGATTGGTGCCTTTTATCTTATATTCCATATTTTTTTCAAAGGTAACGCTGCGAGTGAGGGAAATTCTAGCAGTGAGCGTATAGACACCAAGAATACCTTTATACGCAAAATTATCAAATTAATGAATTTACAGAAGATTGTGGCATACATATCGAGACTCTTTATCAAATTATCAAATTACTTGAAACAAATACTCAAACTCCCCAAAGAAACAAAAACGGTTTGGATTATTCTTGCTTTAGAGGCAACGATTATCGCACTGCGCTTTTTGCTGCCTTATCTTATTAGATTTATCACTGGACATGACGCCAGACGACTACTAACAGAACCAAAATACCTCGACAATGAAAATAAACTCAGCTCTTTTGAACAACTCTATGGAGACATTACCGACGAAGACCCTGAACACCGATACAGATACTCGCTATCGGCGTGGTTCACAATCAATCCACAACCACCAAATACGCGTGCTGCCTACAAGAAATACACTACAATACTCAATTTTGGAAACAAACCACACGTCCAATTCAATAGCAAAGAAAACACTTTACGTGTCCAAGTACAAATTAAAGATAATGGGGGAAACGTTATACTGAAAGATATTTACACTGAAAAGAATGTTGTTCCATTCCAAAAGTGGAATCATATTGTCATTAACTACGACGGTGGAAACATGGACGTCTTTTTAAATGGCGTATTGGTAGCTTCTAAACCAAATGTAGCACCATACATGCAATACGATGAAGTGATCTCTGGAGAGAATCAAGGAATAGAAGGCGGTATATGCAACGTTGCGTATTACGATCGCATACTCACACAAGGTGAAATCAGCCTCGAATACAAGTTGCTACGAAACACTACGCCGCCGATACTTTAGATAAGCAAAAAACGTAGATCTTGTTTCTATCAAAGGGTATGCTAATGTTGCGATGAGAGAGATAATTTCTTTTCATATAATATACGATGAAGCAAACTGTGATTAAAGTATTACTTTTCCTTGTAGCACTTTATCTTATAATTAACTTGTTCGCAAAACCCGCGAAACTGACTAAAATGTCCAAAGGTAATGTTGAACAAGTTATTAACACGAACAAAATGACACAAAACGGCAGTTCAACAAATTTCACTTATTCAATGTGGTTTTATGTGGATGATTGGAACTACAAGTTTGGTCAACAAAAGATCCTGTTGAAACGAACCGATGAGGCAAATCAATCAGCTCCCTTAATCACTTTAGGTTCCATGGAGAATGACATTACTGTTTCGGTAGCAACTTACCCCACGACCAGTAATGACTCAGTCAACTCATCTGACGTCCATGATTGCGTAATTAAAAATTATCCGCTCCAGAAATGGGTCAGTCTCATCATCAGCATACAAGGACAAACGCTCGACGTGTACATCGACGGAAAACTCACCAAGACATGCGTTCTAGAAGGTGTGCCCAAGCTCTCCGACAGCAACGTTCAAGTGACACCAGAAGGTGGCTTCAGCGGTTGGACCTCCAATTTTCAGTACTGGGACAAATCGAGCAACCCACAAGAGGCGTACAACATCTACAAAAAGGGCTACGGTGGCGGCCTTTTAGGCAACGCATTCAACAAATATAAACTGCGTGTTCAGGTGCTCAAGGACAATGATGTTGCGGGTGGCTTCGAACTTTGATTCATATTTTAATATATCTTGAGTATAATATATAATATGAATCAGAATTTCGTTTTTGGTAAAGTATCGCAGGGGGCTAATAATTTCAATCCACTTGCTTCGAATAATACATTTCTGAAAGAAACAAGTGATTTTTTCAAATCAAACAGCATGGTAGGGAAATTCGCGTTTTTAATTCTTGCTTTAATGATATTCGTCACCTTATTGCGTCTAGGAAGTTCCCTTCTTGCCTCGTTTTTTGCCCCTTCGAAAAATCCCGTGCTAATTAACGGAATGATCGACGCAAGGCAACAGCAGGTGTTTCCTCAGGACCCAACGGTGGAAGGTTCCGTTCCCATATTGCGTTCCGATAACGACGATCAGGGAATGGAGTTTACGTGGTCGGTATGGATTTACATTGACGATTTTTCGCACAAACGTGATGAATATAAACACATATTTCACAAGGGGAACGCCAACATCAATGTTGACGACGCAGAATTAGGATTGGGAAAGAATCAGCCGAACAACGCACCGGGTCTTTACATTACGCCCCATACCAACGACCTGCTCGTTGTGATGAACACATTCGATAAGATTGACAACGAGATTATCATTCAAGGTATTCCTTTGAAGAAATGGATCAATGTAATGATTCGCCTTAACAAGCAAAACCAATTGGACGTTTATATTAACGGTACACTCACCAAGCGCCACATTTTACAAGGCGTAGCCAAACAGAACTACGGTAACGTATATGCTTCGATGAATAACGGCTTTTCAGGCTACACATCTGAGCTGCGTTACTTCAACACGGCGATCGGCACGAGCAAAATACGTAGCATCGTTGAAAAAGGACCTAACTTGAAAATGAGCGAGTCATCCAATGTCGCCAAGACCAAACCTTATTATCTCTCCAACAAGTGGTATTTCACCGACCTTTCGAATATGTGAAGATGAGGCTATATGAGGCTATATGAGGCTATATGAGGCTATATGAAGTCATAATCATATCTCGATAATTATGTATCGGATATATGATTTTATGAAACCTATATATATATATATATATACATGTCTTGTGGCACCTATACTTTCAGTCGAACATGGGCGCGTACGGATAATTCATGCTCTAATCTGACTGGCTTTACCCAAAAACAATTGGATATGCGTCGAAAGGCAGAAATCCTTGAATACAAGCAAAACAGCATGAAACTCACAAAGAAACAACAATACGCACAGATCGCCAAAGGTGGCGGACCTCAACGGAAAAAATCGTGGGCTACCCAATCACACGATCCCACATACACAAATTCAAACACTCGCAACCTCGAGGAAAAAGGAAACACGTTGGAGTGTAATGTTTCCAATAATAATAATCGCAATCCCTCTTCAGCTAGCGATGTTCCTGGCAACACGATGTTGTTCTTAGATAAGACGGTTCCGCTCACACGTTTTAAGACGCGGCGAGTATACTAGAGTGAATATTCTATAGTAATAACATAAAAATAACGAACGTTAATATCCATAATATGATTTATGCTAATCACTTGACGCATACTTACGACAAACAACAAAATCCTGCATTAGATAATATTTCGTTTATTGCGGAAGCTGGACAGTCCATACTTTTGGTAGGACCAAACGGAGCGGGTAAGAGCACATTGCTTCGTATACTTGCTGGAAAACTCTTATTCCAAAACAACGTTGGTTCCGATGAACCACCTGTTCAAGTATTATCAAAAGACCCGTTTCGATGCACTACATTAAATCACGAACGCTCTCATATGGATATTAACTGGGGGCAACGGACAATCGCATTTTCGGGACATGGTATACCTTTACAATGCGATATTCGTGTTGCTGACATGATGCAAAAACTGCAAGCTACTTACCCCAAACGAAAACAGGAACTGATGCGCGTCCTTAAAATAAATCCCGATTGGAGAATGCATATGGTCTCTGACGGGCAACGGCGCCGCGTTCAAATGTTTTTTGGTCTCTTACGTCCATACAAAATCCTCCTAATGGATGAGGTAACGATTTCCCTCGACGCACTGGTCCGCTGGAACATTTTACAATGGATCAAGGAAGACATTCTTGAACGAAATGCTCTTTGTATCTACGCGACACATATTTTCGATGGAATGAATGAATGGGCATCACACGTTATGTACTTGAATGTGCATGGACGCATCGATTTTCATGATAAATGCGACTTCGATATTTATCCGCGATTCTTAGACTGGTTGCGTTCAGAGGAACAGAAACTCGAAAAAGCAAGTGCAGAACACGTTATTACGAACATTTCCGCACAGAAAAGTGCCGGTGGATACGCACATGGGAGACTAGTCGTCTAGATTAGAACGAAGTGTATTATTTCTCACAAGGTTTCTGATACCTTAACTTACTCGCGCAGATTCGGATTGATGCACACCGCCTCGGTGGGGAAAATATTACCCGACATACACTTGTCCATGTTTCCCACCTTGACGCAGCTGCGGAAGCCGCGATCTTCACCAATGTAGCAGTAGCCTGACTTGCCGCCTTGTCGCTGGGTGACATCACCGACCGTGTCTGGTTGGGGTTCGGCAGTTTCTGTTGGCGTTCTCTCGCGTATAAGTCCCTTCTCGAGGACGTTGACTCCACTATTAATGGCACCGGCAGTGACATCGGCTATTTCTTTGGTGCCTTCCGCGGCCACATTTACGACACCCTTTGTGCCCTGTGCGGCCACATTTACGACGCCCTTTGTGCCCTGTGTGGCCAAATCCACAACTCCTTTGGTCCCTTCCGATGACACGTTGGCGGTTTGTTTGATTACCACCTTGATGCCTTTGGCAGCATCTGAGCTTAAATTGCGAAATGCTTGACCGATCCTTCCTAATAAGGTGTTATTGTCGCTTGTCGCTTCACCTAAATAGGTGAACAGGTTGATGGTAAGCAGTGCTAACACCGCCAATATGACGACATATCTTACAATCGTCCAAATGTCGAACCCCATATCAGCACCCGACAATGGCGAGGTTAGGGATTCTGCAGGAATTTCAGGAGTTTCAAAAGATAAGGGAGATGTGGGCGCTGCCGGGGCTGTAGAGGCTGCCGCAGAGGCCGATGATGCAGGAGATGTCATGGAAGATAATGCGGATAAAGGGGACTCTAGAGAGAATGACGATGTAGGTGCCGATGGTGCCGATACTGATGGTGCCGCAGTGGCCGATGGTGCCGCAGTGGCCGACGGTCCAGATGACGGAGAAAATAACGATGTTATGGGTGACATCATTGACGAAGCTACATTGGGAGTCTCCGGTGTCATGCTTCCCACACCTTTGATTTTGCTAAAATCTGTATTTATACTTTGTGAGAGAGGAGGCGTATCTGTGATGATTTTATCCATATTATGGTATATTATAATAAACGATTATAATCTA
>MDTD01001876.1_pt1 | contig 10756 bp, 8 predicted proteins | sample 811221 | NCBI WGS metagenome assembly MDTD01 (sample SAMN05326646, study PRJNA326480) | marine metagenome | isolation source: seawater | place: Pacific Ocean: South West | collected 2011
CGTATAGCGGTGGTGCAGAAAACACCAACAGGTAAACCAAACTCAACGTTTAACAGTTACCAGTCACGCAACGAACGTGAACTTAAATATCGGAAGGAAGTCGTTCACATGAGTCGCTCAAATAACCAAGCTAAAGCCTTAGTCGACGCATGGTTTATCCTCCTGCGTTACAAATGGCGGTTCATCTTCCCACTCTTTATTGTCAGTGCAGCCGTCTTAGCGCTCTCGCTGCTGCTGCCTCGCAAGTACCAGGCTGAAGCCGTCTTCGATCGTCGCACCGATCAAGTCCTCGCTTCAATCATGGTCGGTAGCGGACAGAAGACCTACGATCAGCATACCACCAGCATCAAGCAGGAGCTGACCAACGGTGTGAGTCTGGACAAGGCCATTGATGACGTTAAGCCCTTCGTGGCCATGATGGCCGAAAAGAATGGTCAAGATGTGAACCTTGCCGAACTCCGCCGCGACATGGCTCGCAAGTTGCAGGTCCAGTTTGAGATCGCCACGCAGGAACACGAACGTATCAGTGTCAAATACATCGGCACCGATCCGATCCTCAGCCGTCTGGTGATTAATCGTCTGGTTCACAACTACATCGACCAGGCTCGTGAGCAGATCGCCAAGGGACTCGAAGACACACAGAGCTTCTTCTATGACGAAGTGGATCGCACTCGCATCAAGATTGAAAACCTGGAAAACCAGAAGCTGACCTACGAAATCAAGTATGCCGAGTTGCTGCCTGATTCACCCAACAGCATCAGCATGATCCAGACGCAGCTTGATGAACGCGTTGCCGACCTCACCCGTCAGCTTAACATCGCCAAGAATCAAAAGGACGCCTGTCAGCAAGCCCTGGCATCGACTTCTCAGACCGTCAACTCACTGGTTAAGGAACGCAACCCCGAGTTGATCCGCCTGGAAAGCAAACTCCGCGACCTTCAGAACGAGTATCGTACGGCCGTCGTGGTCAACAAGATGACCGATCGTCACCCCCAGGTTCAGGACCTGCAGGTTCAGATCGCTGAAGTCAAACAGGTCATCGGCAACACCCAAACCGAAGTGGTCACCCGCAAGACCATTGCCAGCAACAATCGCTTTGACGAACTGAAGCTGGCCTTGACGCAGGCACAGACCCACTACGATGCCATCGAAGCTGAACTGAGTCAGGTGACCGAACGTCGCCAGCAGCTTGACATGAAAGCCTCTGAACTTTTCCCGATCCGTTCGCAGTATCGCAAGATCACCCGCCAGATGGATCAGTTGCAGCGTGAACTGCAGTTCTGGGAAGAAAACCTCCGCCGTGTCCAGATGGCTCGCAGTGCTGAAGATGGCAACCGCGGTGTTCAACTGGCCTTCATCCGCCCGTGTACGGAGTTGACCCGCCCGGTGGCCCCGAACATGTTCCAGATTCTTATCTCCGCGATAGGCCTGGGAATGATCAGCGGTGCCATCAGCCTGCTCTTTGCACACCGTACGGATGAAACATTCCACGACGGTGAACAGCTCTCCAACTCGCTTCACCTGCCTCTGCTTGGTGAAGTCAGTGAGATCGTCTCAGTGCAGCATCGTCGGATGCGTAAGGTTCGCAATATGGTCCTGTACCCGCTCAACGCCGTTGCCATGACAACCGTCCTGGTGACCCTGGTCAGTGTCCTGTACATGAACCTGCAGACCAATCCGAACACGGATGCGATTCAGAACGATCCGATGGAGATGCTCCAGCAGCAATTGAACACAAGCACGAAAGACGCCAAAGCAAGTGTTGATGCCCGCCAGGCTGACTAACACCAAGAGTTAAGGGAAACTCGAGATGTACGACGCATTTTTCAACCTCAATACCATGCCCTTTGAGAATACGCCTGACCCGCGATTCTTCTTCGGCAGCGAGGAACACCGCGAGGCCTTGGCCGCCATTGAGTACACGATCCGCATGCGTAAAGGCTACGTGTGTGTGACCGGGCCGGTGGGGACAGGCAAGACCACGGTCGGACGGACGATGATCAGTCGCTGTTCCGACAGCTCGCGAATCGTCCCGATCCTTCACGGGCACGAAGACGGCAAGCAACTGCTTCGCCAGATTCTCCGAGCTGTGGAAGTGACCTATCACGCCCAGGATGACCATGCGATTCTGCTTGAGAAGGTCTTCACCTTCCTGCATGAACAGTATGCAACCGGTGAGCCGGTGGTCCTGCTCGTGGACGAAGCGCACACGATGACCGACAGTGCGCTCGAAGAGCTTCGCATGCTCAGTAACTATGACACCAACCGCGCCAAGCTTGTTCAGGTGGTGCTCGTCGGCCAGCCGGAGTTGATCCATCGACTCCAGCAGCCTGAGATGTCCTCGCTTCGCCAGCGTTTGGCCATGGTCAAGACGCTTCGCCCGATGAACATCCAGGAAACCGCCGCCTACATCGGCCATCGTATCCGCCTGGCAAGCATCGACCCGCAGCATCTGCAGGTCCGCTTCCCGGGCAAAACGCTCGAAGCCATTTTCCATCTCACGCACGGCGTACCCCGCCTGATCAACTACATCTGTGATGGTGCGATGCTTCTGGCAAGTGTGAAACAAGAACGTGAAATCACGCCGGCAATGATTCAAACCGTTGCTGCGGATCTTTCACTGAGTCTTAAACACAGCGAATTTGTTTCTTCAACCAGCGAGACCCCAAGGCTCGCGCTAGCAGGGAATATGTAATCATGGGTTACATCTTTGACGCATTGAATCGTGGTGGGCAGCAACCCAAGGACTCGGCCAAGCATGCCGATGCAACTTCGTCACCGGCAGGTGGCCTGAAGTTCACCGGCGAGCAGACTCCGGCTTCTGAGAATCTGTCCATCGAGGCCCCACAGGCTCCACAACAGCCCCAGGCTCAACCCACCCCGACGCTGGCAGCACCGGCAGCACCGTCTGTGAACATCAGCGTGCCCCCGATGCCCAAGCCCGCCCAACGGACTGTCAATCGTGAAGATTACAGTGACGTGGACGAACGCCTGGTGAGTCTGACCAATCCGTCATGCGTGATCGCCGAAGAATATCGCTCGATCCGCACCGGTTTGCTGGCCAAGTGGGAAAACCGTCGACACCTCGTCCACACCATCACCTCCGCGACGCCGCAGGAAGGCAAGACGATCACCAGCCTCAACATGGGCCTGATCATGTCCGAACTGCACAACCGCAAGACGCTGGTGATTGAAGCGGACCTTCGCCTGCCGCAGTTCAAGAAACTCTTGAACCTGCCCCAGTCCTACGGTCTGGTCGGTGTGATGCGTGGTGAAGCTTCCTTCCAGGATGCACTTCTGGAAGTCGGCCCCAACGGACTGCACGTGCTTCCCGCTGGGACGCGTGTGAACAACGAAGCCGTTCAACTGCTTTCCAGCCCGCAGATGTCTTCGATGATCAAGAAGCTCAAGCGTGAATACGATCACGTGATCATCGATACACCACCTGTCGTGGAGTTGGCAGACGCTGGTATTCTCGGTTCGCAAAGTGATGACGTGATTCTCATCGCACGCATGAGCCGCACCCCCAGCACGCTGATCCGCCAGGCCATCCGCACCCTGGAAAGCTACCATGCACCCGTGGCAGGCGTCATCGCGACCGACCACTCACGCAGCTTCCGTCAATATTACTACTACCGCTACGGATACCGCTACCAGTACCGCTACTACGCCAAGGCGGCCTGATTTTTAAACTAGCGTATTCGTTGGATAGTTCGTTAAACCTGCGTTGTATTCGGAGTGCATGTTATGCAGGCATCAAATCAAACTAGTGGCAGCAGCGGGGCGGTTGGGAGAAAGACAATTCGCCAGGCAGCAGCAACACGGGGCGGAGGGGAGAACCCGTCACCGGAAAGTCTCAAGGATTTAAGCTCCCTTGAGCAATTGCCACTCATCGGAGCAACGGCCGGGAATAAACGTCCGGCGTTGCTCATGCTCAGCCACTGCGTCCCGGACCCGATGGGTACGGCCGATCGGGCCAGGGCCTGGCAAATGCTTCGACTGGCAAGCCAAACCCACGATGTGCATCTGGCTTGCATCAAGGATGAACCTGTTCACTTAAACCAGTGGCGACAGGTCAATTCCCAGACACATACCATCGTCGTGGAAGACTGCCCGGCCCGACGCCAGATCGTCGGCAGAGGTCTGTCACTGGTCGCACCCAATGTCTCGGATCAGGTCCGCATGACCTCGGCCCTCCGCAGACAAGTCCGACTCATGCGTAAGGATCATCGCTTTGATGCGGTGATGTGCATGCACCCCGGACTCTGGCCCCTTGCTGAACGGGTTCGTGCCAATGTCCGCGTGTGTGATCTCTATCAACCGTTGAGCATGGCTCACGAAATGATCGCGCAAAAGTCCAACAGCTACACCCGTCAACTCTGGCACCAGCACCGTGCCCAACAGCGTTCGGAGATGGAACAGTACATCGCCTGTCGGGCGGACATCCTGACCATCAACTCACCGCTGGCTCAACATTCGTTTGTCGATCGTCATTGTCATTCGATCGTTGTGCCCGATGCCGTGGACCTGGGTTACTTCAAGTTGCCACTCAATGACATTCAGTCGGAACTCCCGCAGTTGGTGTTGCATGGCAACTGGCGCAGCCGTTCATTCTGGCGTTCAAAGAGCTGGTTTACCGAGGAAATCTGGCCCCGCATCAAACAGGCCGTACCCAACGCGGTACTCACCTGCAGTGGTCCGGCTTTGTCTCCTGCAACAGCACGTCGTCTGAGCAGTGCCTCCGTCGTCGTCAGTTCGTTACAGGAAATCGCACAGGCCGTCTGGCCGACACTCCAGGCAATGGCGATGGCCCGACCGGTCATCACCTCCTCGAGTTCCGTCAGTGATCTGAACGTCAAGCACGGTGAACATCTGCTGATGCCCAAGCTCGATCGTGACTGGGTGGACCTGTGTGTCGACTCATTGCGAAGTACAGCCATGCGTCTGCAACTGGCTCGCGGTGCCCGGAGTTTCATTCAGGAATATTGTCCGATCAAGACCACCGGCATGGAGTTAAGCTACGTCATGGCACGTCGAATCAGCGACGTTCCCATGTACGCCAAAGCCGCGTAAATCAGGTGAGCCGCTTCGTATCGACACGGGATCATATTGCAACACATGGTCGGGCAACCTACCATCGCCGGACATGGGCAAACAATCAACTTCAACTTCGACCCGCCAGGAGCATCGGACCGTTGCAGGTGCGATGCTCCTGGTTTTGATTTTGTCGCTGGTCTGCGCCCAGTGGCTCAGTCACTATCGCGCTGGTATTTCCGAAGATCGATTCGAGCCTGATTTTGATATCCAGGAAAAACTCGATCAACTCAAACACCACGCTGTGGACACATTGGATTTACAGTTGCCCGAGGATTGGCAACCTCAGTCACCGGTTCAAACCAGTGATGTTCCAGGCGTACGCCACGAGTCTCACTTCATAGATGTTCGTCAGAAGGACACCAGGCTTCACGTCTTTGAATTGGATGCAGGACAAACCCAGGGACCGCAGGCGGTGATCTACGCTGCCATCCGTCATGCCGTGGGTACCGCGGATGTCTCATCACTGAGTGTGGCCCACCAATGGGCGTCGCGGCAGGGCAATCGCATGCAACGGCGCCTGCTTGCCATCAGTCGAACCGATGGCGTGTCGGTCTTGCATCACCTGCTCATCTGGACCCATGACGGTCGCAGGTACTGGGTGTTTTACACCCGCCATGCTGCGCCGGGTCAAGCCATGAACTCCGCAGCGTTGGCACGTTTTGACAAGATCCAAACCGCCATCGCCTTGCTCGCTCAGGACAACCGTTTTGAGTTGACCACCCCCGAAGCTTGTCGTCAAAGGCAACTGGGTTACACCGCCAACCTCTCGGATTGGTATGCGACCTGTGATACGCAATCGCCCGGAGTCGTGTTGCTTTATCCCGATTCAATGGACGGCTTTTGTGTGATCCGTGTTGCCCGGTCGGTGAGTCTGGATGATGCAACGATCAAGCAGTATCTCTCATGGCAGTTTCAGGGGACGATGAAACGCAAACCCACTGACAAGGAATTGATCAAGGTAGACGGGCTTGCCAACACGACCTGGCATCGCCTGCAGTATCCGGTGGACAAGGATTATGGCGTGGGGCCTGAACCACTGTCGCGGCAGGTGCACATCATCGAACCACATGGCCAGGCTGCCTTGGTCATCGAAGTGACCGGCGAAGTGGATTCAGTTCAAAGTGTTGATGAATACCTGCCGGACATTGCAGCGATGTTGGCACAAACATCGGATGCCCTGGCGGGGCAGATGTCTGCCATCGAACGTGGCAAGCAGTGGGTGGCCTATGCTCCGCAGCATCTCAAGCAGACGATTAAAGATGAACTCAATGTCTATGCCGTTCACATGGCCGATCAATGGGTGGGTTACCAACTCGAATCCATCAAGCGTGAGTCGGACAATCTGGCAAGCAGCTTCGTGCATGTCGTCTTCCCCTCTGCCAAAGGTGATTCGAAGATTGATCATTTCTGGGAAGTGGACTTTGATAAGCAGGTGTACCACTCCGCAACACAGGAAAAAATTGCTGAAGGCAAAGACACGCATCAATCCTTGAAAATGTCGGATGGCAAAATTGTCTGTGAATCAAATGTGCTTGATTTTACGGATGAAAACGCTGCGGACATTCCCTGGCCGATCAATGAAGATTTCTGGCCGGTGGATTGGTTTACCCAACAGGGCTGGCTCGATCAGTGGTTACTGGTCCGCACTGCCTACACCGCATCTCCGCCGATCCTGCATTGGGTCCGACTGGAAAAGACCACGCTGGGGTACCGCCTGCTGCGTCGGCCGGTCGTGTGTCTGGATACCAATCAGTATCGCTTTGATGATCAGGGGCATTTCGAAGCACTAGACGGATTTGATTTTGAAGCAGGACAGTCGAGCACTTTATCCCTGTCGGTGCAACGCGTGAATGTCAATCAAGTGTACAATCAATGGCCGGGTCACCAGAAAGCGATTGCACAATGGATCAAAGATCATGAATCGACTGTTCGTTAATCTCGTCTTGTTGCTTGCACTGTCACTTGGCGTCTGTTCCTTGCAGGCTAAGCAAAGTGCGCTGTTGGATAATCAGCGTTGGCAGGAGTATTCCTACGGCGTCTCGATTTTGCCGCCACTTAACGCCAATGTGAATAAGCTCAGTGTCGATGATGCCATCGCCCGGATCACCACGCAGGATGGCTATGGCATTCACCTGTTCATCAAGGAAACCGAAGTCGAGATGACCTTGGCGCAGGTGCAGGAATTGGCTATCGAACAGATGACGGTGGCTTACCCGTCCGCCAATGCGCTCAAGGATGACATTGCAACGGTCAACGATTACAAGCAGTTGGCTTTGTATTTCTACCTGCCTCAAACCAAGCAGGGGCCCTGGGTGACGGCCCAGACATTCGTTCAGATCTCGCCGAAGGTGTTTGTGCTCTTTCAGCTTGAGACGCCCAAAGCCAAGTATGATTTAGCCAATCCGGTTTACAAGGCGGTGATTGCCAGCTTGAAGATGTCCGACCCGCGTGCGTTGGTTGCCAAGCGTGAGACGATGCTGGATGCCGGTCATACCTTGCTGGCAAAACTCCAGTTTGAAAAACTCAAGGATCAACTGATCCCCGAACAGTGGCTCCGCTTTGTCGAGGGCGATCGGGATATTGGCTACATGCGTATCCGCCAAGCCTATGGCAAGCTCGATGGACGCGAAATCGCCAACAACAATGCCATGGAGCGCATGGGGTTTAAAATCGAAGTGATGGCACGCATTCAGTTGGGCAACACGCTCTACGATTCGATCAACACCAGCTATGTCTCCACGGAACGTGATGAAGAAATCTGGTCGATTCGAACCACCGAACGCCCGCGTGATCCACGCAAGATCACCCAGTTTAAATTGCGTGATCAACAGCAACTCAAATTTGATGCTCAGCAAATTCCCATCGACCTGCAGAACACATGGGTCGAAACGGGCTTGCTCTCCAATGGCAAGATTCAACTCAATCGCCGTCAGCCCACCAGTGATCGCAATTACACATGGGACATGCCCCCCAAAGCGTATCTCACGCAGGTGGACTTGTACTTACTGCCGATGATGTTGGCGGACCAACGTGATGGTCAATGGGGCTTTTACGCGTACCATCCCAACAAGGGCAAGGTCTCTTTCCGAACCGAACGGCTGGAACATTTGGCTGGGGGCAAGTACCGCGTCTACTCTCGACTGTCTCCTGAAGACATCCAGGAACAGGTCACCGACTACGAAGCCAATGGCCAGATCATCAAACGCGTTCTGGCAGGCGGTCGCATGCTCATCCCCGCACCACGTCATCAAATCGAACGCCTCTGGCCGCAGTTCGTCAAGTGATCCGATTGGGACTGCTTGTGGTTTAGCGCGACCGTGTTTTACGGATTTGCATCGCCATTTGAAATTGGTTTGACCACATCATCCCTGGTGAAATTCAGCCCGCGTTTGGGCATGGCTTTGCCGTTGAGTATCCGTTGGAGATTGCTCAGGTAAAACTGCTGCCTGGGTTGATCGCCCAGGTGTCCGATTTTGACCTCAACGATAAAGGTCTGTTTTTCTTCACCAGTCGGCCATGCGTCGACGATCAGCGGGCGCCCGTCAGGCATTTGCCCCTTCCCACGATAGTGTCCGTCGCCATCCGGTTTGATGGGATACGGCATCGCCCAACCATCGACTTTGGCTGCACGCCACAGGTCATAATCCAGACGACTGATGGGGTGATTGAACGTTGCTTGACTGGCATTTTGATCTGTGGCTTTAATGCCGGGCATGATCCGAATCGGGGTTTCGGCAGATTGACAACCTGCAAGACTCAAAGCAAACACGATCAGGGCAAGCAAGATATTGGACGAGTTTGGCATGGCATGATTGTAGCGAGATTTGATGCAGATCGTAGTGCAAACTGTCGGTCGACTTTAATCACGGTACAATATCCGGTCCCGTTGCATACACTGCATGACGGTTTTGTGATGCCATGAAAGAGGATTGTTTTTTGGAACTGACGATAGCATTACCCCAAGGCGCCCAGCGGTTCACGATGACCGGGGCAGGCGAGATCAATCTCAAGCTCATTCGTGAAGCACTTAGTGTTCGAATCGCTTCACGCGATGACACGCTAAAACTCAGCGGCGAACCCGATGCGGTGGGGCGGGCGGCACATGTGCTTAATAAACTCTCCGATGCTGCCAAACAGAATAAGCCCATCTCACGCCAGCATCTGCTTGAACTCATCGCAACCAGTGAGCAACTTCAACTGACCACGCGCAACGGCATGGCGCAGACCGATGGATCGCGTGAACCCATCAGCGTGGACAGTGGGCTAAGTGTTTACCTGCGTGACCGTCGGATCAAGCCTGCAACGCCGGGGCAGAAATCCTATCTCCAGGCTGTACTTGATCATGATCTGACATTCTGTTGCGGACCTGCGGGGACAGGTAAGACGTATCTTGCAGTCGCAGCTGCGGTGTCACTGCTTAAGCGCGGCGTGGTGCGTAAGCTCGTATTGGTTCGTCCTGCAGTTGAAGCAGGGGAGCGGCTTGGCTTTTTGCCGGGCACCATGCAGGAGAAGGTCAACCCGTATTTGCGTCCGCTGCTTGATGGCTTGCATGACATGATGGAGTTTGATCAGGTTGCGCGGTTGATGGCAAGTGATGTCATTGAGATCGTGCCGTTGGCATTCATGCGTGGTCGAACTCTCAACGATGCGATGATCATTCTCGACGAAGCCCAGAACACCACCAGGAGTCAGATGATGATGTTCCTCACACGCCTGGGGCATGGCAGCAAGATGGTGGTCACCGGCGATACGTCTCAGACGGACCTGGACGACCCGCGTGATTCGGGGCTTGTCGATGCGGTTTACCGCCTGCGATACACCCGTGGGATTGCCTTTGCGACACTGGATAAGGCCGACATCGTGCGTCACAGTCTGGTCCAACGGATCGTCGAAGCGTACGACAAGACCGACAAAAAGCGGAAGCGTCCGGATAAAATGGCCGATTTTGACGAAAATGTCGATTCTGACAGGTGATGTTCAATTCAATAGTTAAGCGCATTTGTCCGGCTAATGGATATGGTCGATAGCCAATTAGGGGTGTTTTGTCGCCCCGAATCGGTAAAATGTGGCCTTAGCGGTCCACAGCGGTAATGAACCGTGTGTTTTTTGAAAGTCAATGCATGCCAGCTGGCAAAAGCAATACAACCGCAAGAAGAGGCAATGTCCGACGGAATGTCCGTAAGCCCAAGGCAACTTGGCGGTCATTTCTCAACGAACGCTTTGTCTGGTGGGCACTGCTCTATGCATGCATCACCACCATTGTCGGTGGCATTCTCATTCACATGGCAGACCGCCGGGATCAATACGTCGTCGGCGACCTCGTCACCCAGCCCATCGTCCCACGCGTTGAATTCAAAGCCGTCGACGAACGCAAAACTGAAATCCGACGCCAGAATGCCCGTGACCGCGAACCGTCGGTTTACAAGCTCAACGATGTTTTTTTTGAGAATATCCGAAAGGATCTCAAAGGCCTGCTGAACATCGGCAAAGATTACGACACTCCCCAGCAGATTCCCACTGACTACCGCGATCATCTGTCCATTGATAACCGTGCGCTCGAAGAACTCAAAAAGGCCGCTGAAGACGAAAGCTCACGGACTGAATGGACCAAGAAAGTGGAGCGACTGCTCGGTCGCATTGCCGGCCTTGCCATGATCTC
>MDTD01101915.1_pt1 | contig 10756 bp, 13 predicted proteins | sample 811221 | NCBI WGS metagenome assembly MDTD01 (sample SAMN05326646, study PRJNA326480) | marine metagenome | isolation source: seawater | place: Pacific Ocean: South West | collected 2011
TCCTTCTAGAATCACAAATCATTAATCCTGTTAAAACCATTTTTTCTTCAAGAATATCAAGCCAAGAATCGTTTGTATTAGCTTGTTTAAAATTTTTTAGAATCTTAATTCTTTCTTTTTTATATTTTTCGTAAGTTAATAATCTTTTTTTATGAAGTAAATCAACACTAGAAATCATGAAATCTAAAAAATTTCTTCTTTCTTCAGAGCTCATCTGAAATATAAAACCCATTCTAGGAACTATCCAAAAAATACTAATTAATTTTTTAATTTCATCAAAACCAGATTTTTTTTCATTTATTCTTATTAACTTACTTAAACCATTTTGAGTTTTTTTTAATCCAAGCCCGATATTAAAAGTTTGTCCATTTTCGTGTAAATTAAAATTTGCTCCAAAAACACCCCTAGGGTCATCTAAATTATTATTTATTATGTCAACTAAATTAGCATTCTTTAAACCTGAGGAGGAATCTAAAAGCGAAATTGATTCAAGTATATTAGTTTTCCCAGAACCGTTTTTTCCATGAATAAGAATTATACTTTTTTTTGAATCTATTCTGAGGAATTTATGATTTCTAAAATTATTTAAAACTAATTTTTGGATTCTTAAATTCGAAACCATAAGAAATTATGCTCTCATTTGCATAATCAGAAAAATAGAATTCTTTACTGCATCACTTTCTAAAATAGTTGGTGCAGTATTTTTTGAGAAATGAAACTTAACTTGACCTGTTTTAATTATATTTAAAACATCAAGAATATACCTCGCATTAAAATTAATTGAAATTTCAGATCCTGAAAATTCAACTGAAACACTCTCAGTACCAATTGATTTATCATTTCCAAATGAACTAACTACACATGTATTATTAGATATATCAAACTTAACTGTCCTGAATTTTTCATTAGATATAGTTGATACTCTATCTATGGTTTCGCTAAAACTTTTACAGTCAACAATCATAATTTGATCGTTGTCCTTAGGAATCACACTTTCATAATCTGGAAAAGAAGAGTTAATTAGTTTGGAAACAATTTTTATATCACCCATAACAATTTTTAGCCTTGTTTTAGAAAAACTTATTTTTATTTTTTTGTCAAATTCTTCCAGTATTTTTGAAATTTCAAAAACAGTTTTTTTAGGAATAATTATACCTTCAAACGATTGATCACTTAATTGAGTAGATATACATTTTGAAAGTCGGTGACCATCTGTAGCTACCGTTGAAATAGTTTCACCGCTTATATGAAAATATATTCCATTTAAATATTGTCTAGATTCATCAACACCCATACAAAACTTGCACTTATCAATTAAGCTGGAAAATTCTTTTGAGTCTAATTCAAGACTAAAATTAAGGTTTTCTTCATCCATTTCCGGGAAGTCATCAACTGGTAATGTGGATAATGAAAATTTTGACTTTCCGAAAAAAACATATAATTGATCAGTTTTCTTATCCTTCTTTAATGTAATTTCTGAGTTATTCGGTGCCTTTCTTACTATGTCAAAAAATAATTGAGACGGCACTGTAATTCCTCCTTTTTCGCTGACCTTGGCATCAAGCTTTTCTGTTAACTCCATAGCTAAGTCCGTAGCAGAAATTTGCAAATTATTGTTTTCAGAAATTATTTTGATATTTGATAAAATTGGAATTGTATTTCTTCTCTCAACAACACTCTGAAAGTGATTTAGACAGTCTAGAAGTGAATTTTGCGAAACTGAGAATTCCATCTTATGATTCTAACATTCTGATAAGGAGTTGAACGTCTTCATCAAAACTTAAATCTTTGCTTCTTAATTCTTCAACTTTCTTAACTGCATGAATAACCGTTGTATGATCTCTATTACCAAATCTTCTTCCAATTTCAGGAAGAGACCTTGACGTTAGATTTTTTGATAAATACATTGCTATTTGTCTAGGTCTAGCAATTGTTCTTGATCGTCTAGCTGAACTCATATCAGACATTTTTACATTAAAGTGTTGAGACACTCTTTTTTGAATTTCTTCAATATTTACTTTCTTTTGAGATGATCTTAGCAAATCTTTAAGAAGGTCTTGAGCCATCTCCTGATTGATTTCTCTTCCCACAAGTGATGAAAAAGCTGATAATCTATTTAAAGCCCCTTCAAGTTCTCTCACATTCGAGGTAATTTTATGAGCTAAAAATTCTAAAATATTATTTGGGATTCTTTCTGACAATTTCTCTTCTTTTGCTTGCAAAATTCCTAGCCGAAGTTCGTATGTCAAAGGATGAATGTCTGCAACCAATCCCCATCCAAGTCTTGATCTCATCCTTTCTTCAATACCTTCTAAATCTTGTGGAGATTTATCAGCAGAAATTATAAGCTGCTTATTCTGATCAACTAAGGCATTAAAGGTATGAAAAAACTCCTCTTGAGTAGAATCTTTACCTGAAATGAATTGTACATCGTCAATCATTAAAACATCAACATTTCTAAATTGTTCTTTGAATGCAACAGTATTTTTAAATCTTAATGCTTTAATAAAATGATACATGAACTTTTCTGCTGACATATAAATCACTCTTCTAATTGGGTTCCTTCTCTTTATTTCATGAGCAATTGCATGCATGAGGTGTGTTTTTCCTAAACCTACACCACTATATAAAAACAAAGGATTAAATGGTACGTCTTTAGACTCAGCAACTCTTCTTGCAGCAGCAAAGGCCAATTCATTAGGCTTCCCAACAATAAAATTAGAAAAGGTAAATCTATTATCTAGATCAGAACTTATTGAGTTTACTAAATCGTCCTTTTTACTAAATTCTAAATTTTCTGATGAATGAGAAGGGGTAGAGGGTTCCTTGTTTGTTTTTTTATTAGTTGAGGATTTTGATACTGTAATTTGCAAGTCATTTATCTTTAAATTTTGAACAAGCCAGTAACTTTTAATTAGATCTAAATACTGCTCAATTATTCTAGTTCTTATAAAATTAGATGGCACACTTAATATTATTTTTTGCTCAATAAAACTTTCAAGAGTAATTGGCTTTATCCAGCTCTTAAATTGCGCATCACCAATTTTTTGTCTAATTCTTCCGCGCACTGTAGCCCACTGGGCTTGTATTTCCCTAAAATTATTATCTTCCATAACAATCAAGCTTGTTTCCAGGGCAATTTATCAAATTTCCACCCATTTATATTTCCTCTATGACCGTCTTTATCATGATTACCTTCAAAACCATCTAAACAATTAAAACAATTTTTATAACCTAATGAAGTTAGAAACTCAGCTGCTGAACGGGACCTGGCCCCGGATCTGCACAAAAAAATAATTGTTGATGATTTAGAAACATTAGATTGAACTATCTCTTGAAGAAAGTTCTCGTTAATTTGCATATCTGGATACTTCTGCCATTCTAAAAAAATCACTTTTTTTCCTAAATCATCAAGGCTCGGAACACCTACAAAACCCCATTCTGCAGAGGTTCTGCAATCGACTAAAAAACTGTCATTTTCAGTCTTTAATGTCTTCCAGGTATCCTTGGGGCTAAGGTCCCCTGCGTAGTCTAAATCACTCATAAAATCCCGTAAAAGTTTATAGAGTAACTAATAAAAAAATATGAATCAACAAGACAAAAAAAAAAAAAAAAAATTACTTAAAAGCCTTAATTTTACTGGAAATTCTTGAGACAATTCTAGAGGCAGTATTTTTTTTATAGAAACCTTTGGACGCAGCTTTTGACAGATTAGACTCTAAAATCATGAATTCTTTTTTTGCTAGGTCAATTTTTTTTTGCTTAAGATTAAGGCTTATATTCTTAAGACTTCCCTTAATTTTTGATTTTCTGCTTTTATTTATTTCAGAACGCCTTAAATTTTGCAGAATTCTCTTCTTTGCAGATTTGATATTAGCCATAGAATGAATTTTATAATTCTAATAGTTCTCTGGGTCAAGGGTTAATTCTATTATTTTGGTGAGATATTGAATTCGACTAATGATTTACCTTCGGATTCAAAAAATATAATTTCAAGAACCTCATCTCCCCTGACATATAAATCGCCTTTAGTCCTATTCCAACCTAGATTTGGTAATATATTATGATAAAACTCCATTATTTTGTTCAACTTTTCACTTCCTGTTATTTTGGTTGAAACTATACGTCCGTTTATTGAGTCAAAAAGAACAAGAGATTCTTCATTATTATTCATATTCTTATATAATGGTATGTCCTCAAGACCATAAACAAATTTATCTGAAGAATATGAACAGAAAAATAAAAAAAAATAGTTAAAAAAAAGGATAAAAAATTTCATACCTGACAACTTTTACAAAAAAAACTAGACCTACCATTTTGAGTGATTTTTTTTACCTTGCAATCAAGCTTACATCTCGTACAATATTGGTCTAGTCTTCCATATACTTTAAGTCTATTTTTAAAATAACCAACTTTTTCATCTGAAACAACAAAGTTTTTTATTGTTGTTCCTCCAACGTTTATTGCCATAATTAAGATTTTTTTTATAGAACTGACAATTTTTTTTATTTCACTATCATTTAAAGTTTTTGCAATCCTCTCTGGATGAATTCTGGCATCAAATAATATTTCTGAACAGTAAATATTTCCAAGTCCTGCTACAAATTTTTGATTCATCAATAGACTTTTAACACTTGAAGTAGTGGAGATATTTTTTTTAAAATATTCAACATTAAATTCTTTTGAAAGTGGTTCAGGTCCAATTTTTTTTAAGTGGGTACATGAATTGAATGTGCTTTTCGTATAAATTTTGATAAAACCAAATTTACGAATGTCATTAAAAATTAAATTCTTATTTTTGAAATAAAAGATTATGTGATCATGTTTTTTTTTATTAACTTTTTTAATTATCCTAAAATAACCAGTCATCCCGAGATGTATAAGCAAAATTTTTTTATTACTATGGAAAAAAATTAAATATTTTCCCCTTCTTGAAATTTTAGTTATGATAGAATCAATTAAATTTTCGTTAATTTTTGATGATATTTCATACCTTAATTTTTTATTTTTTATTTTAATCTTTAATGTTCTTTCTCCAACAATATTTTTTTCTAAAAACTTTTTTACAGTCTCAACTTCAGGTAATTCAGGCATGCGTGATATTTTAATCAATAAACTTAAAAAAATAGATAAAAATAATAAAGAAAAATTGGTTAGTCAAATTTTCTCTGATGTTTCGGACAAATACGACATTATGAATGATCTCATGTCTTTTGGGTTGCATAGAATATGGAAAAATAATCTTGTTGATTTAATAAAATTATCACCTGAAAAAGTTATACTTGATTTAGCAACAGGTTCAGGTGATATCATTAAGATCATAAAAAAAAGATCTGAGTGTTTGTGTCTTGGATATGATTCAAATCTTGATATGATTAATGAGGCCAAAAAAAAAAATTTGAAAAACGCTTTTTTTGTATGCGGCAAGTCAGAAGAAATGCCGTTCTCAAAAAATACTTTTGATTATGTTATAGTAAGTTTTGGGTTAAGAAATTTTTCTGATATGGATAAATCACTTAAAGAAGTTTTTAGAATCTTAAAGCCCAGTGGAAAATTTCTTTGCTTAGAATTTAGTCAAATAAACAATCCACTGTTTAGTAAATTATTTAATATTTACAATAAAATAATTCCTAAATACGGTAAATTTTTATCAAAGAATGAATTAGCTTATAAGTATCTTATTAAAAGTATAGAAATTTTTCCAAATCAAATTAAACTTAGTAAAAAACTTCTAAAATCTGGTTTTAGAAAAATAGAAGTTTTTGATATAATTGATGGTTTATCCTCAATTCACATTGCAAAAAAATGAATAAACTTAGAGGAAAAAAAATCCTTTTAATAATTACGGGGGGTATAGCCTGTTATAAATCATTAGATCTAATCAGAAGGTTGCAGGATCAAAAAATTGAAATTGAATGTATTCTAACTGAAAGTGCAAAAGAATTTGTGAAACCTTTGGCGTTTGAAAGTCTAATTGGTAAAAAAATACACTCTAACTTATTCTCTCTTGACCAAGAGAAAAAAATGACTCACATAAATTTAACAAAGGATTGCCAAGCAATCCTTGTTATACCCTGTACTGCAAATTTTTTAGGAAAAATTGCAAACGGCGTTGCCGATGACTTAGCTTCAAATGTTTTGATGGCATCAAATGTAAAAAAAATTGTCGCTCCTGCAATGAATTCTAATATGTGGAGCAATCTGGCAGTAAAAAAAAATATAAAAACTCTCCAAAATATGGATGTCACTGTTCTGAAACCTCAATCCGGAAAATTAGCTTGTGGAACTAAAGGTACTGGAAAACTCATGGAAATTGATGAAATAGTTAGTAATATTAATATGATTTTGTCTTTAGATTATAAATTAAGAAATTATAAAGCTTTAGTAACTTGTGGTCCTTCAATTGAAAAAATTGATCCTGTAAGATTTTTAAGTAATTTTTCTTCTGGATTACAAGGGATTGAAATTGCAAAAAGTTTAGCGAATTTTGGAGCTAATACAACTTTAATTTGTGGACCTACAAATTTAGAAATCCCAAATAACATAAAGTTAATTAAAGTAGAAAGTGGAAAAGATTTTTTGAATTCAACATTATCAGAATTACCATGCGACATTTTCATATCAGTTGCAGCAATCTCAGATTGGAGATTTAAAAAAATTTCTGAAAATAAAATCAAGAAAAATTCAAAAAATGAGTTAAAATTAACATTAACTAAAAACTATGACGTTTTAAGGTCTGTTTGTAACAACAAGAATAGACCAAAGCTTGTTGTTGGGTTTTCAGCTGAAACAGAAAAAATTATTGAGAATTCAAAAAAAAAATTGCAAGAAAAAAAATGCGATTGGTTATTAGCAAATAAAGTTTCTGAGAACAAGGGTTTTAAATCAAAAACAAATAAGGTTTTTTTTATAAATGCAAATAATGTGATTCCGTGGCCAAAAATGGGCAAAGATAAAGTTGCTAAAAAATTATCAAAAAAAATTGTTTCTTTTTTTAAAAACAATAAATTATGAGTATATGAGTGAAATCTTTTTCAAAATTTTAAAAAATGGAGCAGGTTTATATAATCTTAAAAAAGCAACATCTGGGAGTGCTGGATTCGACCTTGTTGCTGCTATACCGAAAGAGGAAATGCTATTACCCAAAGAAACAATCTTAATTCCATGTGGATTTTCTCTTGAAATGCCAAAAAACTTTGAAGCTCAAGTTAGACCTAGATCTGGCATTGCACTCAAAAACTCTGTTACAGTTCTTAATTCTCCTGGAACAATCGATTCTGATTATAGAGGTGAGATTTGTGCAATTTTAATTAATCATGGGGAGAATCCCTTTAAAATTGATAGAGGAATGAGAATCGCACAGATAATTTTTGCTCAGCTTCCTGAGATAAACCTTAAAGAAGTAATTAAGATGAAAGAATCAGATAGAGGAGAAGGAGGTTTTGGTTCAACAGGTGTTTAGAGTTCAAAAAAAAATTTTATACGCAATTGAGGCAGTAATCGATATAGCAATGAACTCAGGCACTGAACCAGTTCAAAATATTTCTATAGCAGAAAGACAAGGTATCCCCAAAAGATATTTAGAACAGACTTTACAAGAACTTGTTAAGAGCAAAGTACTTGTAGGATCTAGAGGCCCAAAAGGAGGGTACAGATTGGCAAGAGAAAGAAGGAAAATAAGGTTATCTGAGATTGTAAGTGCAGTTAGTGGCGAAAAAAAAATTTCAAAAGAAATTAATTCTGAATTATCTGATAAAATTATTATGCCTCTGATAAATCAAGTTTCGGATAAGTGTTTAGATTTTTTTGACAAAATAACAGTTAATGAAATCTGTGAAATAGCAAAGAAAAAAAAAATACAAAAATTTTCAAAAAAGAAAGCTGACTTTGTTATCTAAAAAGAAAAATTCCGTTCTAAAATCAATTGATGAAACTATAGGAAATACTCCATTGGTTTCTTTACAAAAAATAAAAAAAAAATTTAGTTTATACGGGAATATATTTGCGAAACTAGAATTTTTTAATCCTCTTGGATCAGTCAAGGATAGAATTGGCTTGGCCATGATAAATGCTGCAGTTAAAGAAAAAAAAATAGTTGCTGGTACAACCATAATTGAGCCTACTTCTGGGAATACTGGAATTGCACTTGCATTTATTTGCGCTTCCAGAGGTTTTAAACTAATTCTTACCATGCCAGATAGTATGTCAGCAGAACGTAAAAAAATGTTGAAATTCTTGGGTGCTAAATTGATTATGACACCTAAATCAAAGGGAATGAGGGGTGCTATCGATAAAGCTAATGAACTTAATAAAAATATTAAGAATAGTATTATTTTAAATCAATTCAATAATACAGAAAATCCAAAAATCCATTTTCAAACTACTGCAAAAGAAATCTGGGATGATTGTAATGGAAGAATTGATTGTTTTGTTTCCGGAGTAGGTACTGGTGGAACAATAACTGGTGTAGGTAAATTCTTAAAAAACAAAAACAAAAATATAAAGATAATAGCTGTTGAACCTGAAGATTCAGCTGTTCTTAGTGGCGATGAAAATGGTTCTCATTTAATACAAGGAATTGGAGCTGGATTTGTACCAGAAATATTAGATGTCAAAATAATAGATAAAATTTTACAGATTAGTAATAATTCTGCTTTCGAGTTTTCTAGAGTTTTAGCAAAGTGCGAAGGTATTCCAGCAGGTATTTCATCTGGAGCAGTTTTAGCTGCTGCAGTTGAATTAAATGAAAACAAGGATATGAAAGATAAAAATACTGTCATAATTATCCCTTCATTTGCAGAAAGATATCTATCAACTCAACTTTTTAGCAAGATTTAGTAATGAAAAAATTTAGTGATGAAGCTTTGGAGAGATATTCAAGACAAATCATAATGGACAATGTCGGCATTGAAGGACAAGAAAAAATTATGAATACCTCGATTTCAATTATAGGATGTGGAGGGTTAGGAACAACCGCTGCTCAATACTTAACAATGTCAGGAATAGGAGAAATTTTACTGATCGATGATGATTCTGTAAGTTTAAGTAATTTAAACAGACAGACCTTATTTTCTGAAAAAGATTTAGGAAAGAGTAAAGCAGAAGTCTTAAAAAAGAATTTAAAAAAGATTAACTCCAAATCAAAATTAAAATCACAAACGTCTAGAGTAAATAAAAAAAATATTTCTAAATTTCTTGAACAATATAATATTATTTTAGATTGCTCTGATAATTTTGAAACTCGATATCTAATAAATCAATATGCTTTCCAAAAAAGAAAAATTTTAGTTTCATGCGCACTACAAAATTTTGATATTCAAGTTTATGCATTTTCTTCATGGGACAACAAATACAACCCTTGTTATGAATGTATCTTTCCCAAGAATAATTCTAGTAATTCAAATAGTTGTGATGAGTTAGGTATTATTGCACCAGTAGCTGGAATGGGTGGAATATTTCAGGCTAACACTGTTATCAACATTATATTAAACAAAAATAAAAAAATTTTCAGAGAGATAATTTTATATGACTGTTTTGAAAGAATTTTTAAAAAAATTCAAATTAAGAAAAGTTCAAAATGCATAACATGCAAGTTATAAAACTAATAACCTTTATTTGTATTCTTTACTAAATCTGGAAGAGATTTACCTTTTATAAATCGTTCAATATTTTTTATGACTCTATCACCCATGGCAATTCTACTTTCTTTTGTAGCAGAACTTATATGCGGTAGAAGAACAACATTTTTTGCGTCTAATAGTTTTTGTGTTACCTGAGGTTCATGTTCAAAAACATCAAGTCCAGCTCCACCTATTCTTTTTTTGATCAAAAGTTCTGCAAGTTCGTTCTCGTCAATAATTTCACCCCTAGAAGTATTAATTATAATGGCATTTCTTTTTAAAATGCATAACCTTTTTTTAGAGAGCAAATGAAATGTTTCAGGTGTGTAAGGACAATGAATCGAAATTATATCTGAATGTTTAAGCATTTGATCAAGATCGTCCCAATATTTTGCTTGGTAAGCTCTTTCTATTTTTTTATCTAATCTTTTTCTATTATGATAATTTATTTTAATACCAAGAGTGAGACATCTTTTTGCAACAGCTTTTCCTATTCTGCCCATTCCAATAATACCTATTTCTTTTCCAGAAATTTTTTCTCCAAGCATTTCGCTCGGACCCCACCCCAACCAGTCTCCACTAAGAAGTTTATTTTGAGCAATTCCCACGCACCTGCACAACATCAAAATCATTGTTAACACAATGTCAGAAGTATCTTCCGTTAGAACATCAGGAGTATTTGTAACAAGAACATTTCTCTCTTCAGCAGTAATTAAATCAAGATTATCTACTCCATTACCAAAGTTCGCAATTAATCTTAACTTTTTTGCAGCTTTAATTATTGACGCATCAATGGTATCACTAATGCATGGTACTAAAATATCTACATTTTCAATTTTTTTTTTTAACTCTTTATATGAAAACTTTTTATCAAATTTGTTGCAAATTACAGAATAATTTTCTGATAATTTTTTTTCAATCTGGTCAGGTAGTTTTCGCGTTAAAAGAATGACAGGATTTTTTAAAACCATTGCTAAGATTTTTAATTTCTTTTTAATTTTAGTAGTTTCTTACCTTACACCAGATCAAAACTTTAGTCTGGAGAAAAAAAAATTTTTTTCTACTAAATATTCGGAGGCAAATTTAAGAAATGGTCCAGGTACAAATCATTTAATCTTATACAAAATTCTTCATAA
>MDTD01192321.1_pt1 | contig 10756 bp, 13 predicted proteins | sample 811221 | NCBI WGS metagenome assembly MDTD01 (sample SAMN05326646, study PRJNA326480) | marine metagenome | isolation source: seawater | place: Pacific Ocean: South West | collected 2011
CGAGGATATGGGTGCACAACTTGTAAAAGAGGTATCACAAAGAACAGCAGATATCGCTGGTGATGGTACAACCACTGCAACCGTACTTGCACAAAGTATGGCTGAGAATGGATTTAAGTTAGTTAATGATGGATACAATCCAATCGGATTAAAGAGAGGTATTGATGAAGCAGTAGTTAACGTAGTGAACGAATTAAAACAACATTCAATTGATGTTGGTTCTGATAATGGTAAGATTGAATCAATCGCAACAATATCAGCAAATGGAGATAAGGTTATCGGTAAATTGATTGCAAATGCATTTGAAACCGTTGGAGTAGATGGTGTTATTACAGTTGAAGAATCCAAAGGTATTGAAACTTCAATGGAAATTGTAGAAGGTATGCAATTCGATAGAGGATACCTATCTCCACATTTTATCACAAACGTTGATAAGATGAGTGTTGAGTTAGAGAATCCATTAGTTCTTTTATATGATGGTAAATTAAGTTCAGTAAATGATTTACTTCCATTATTAGAATCAATCTCACAACAATCTCGTTCTCTACTTTTAATTGCAGATGATATCGATGGTGAATTACTCGGAACACTTGTAGTTAATAAGATGAGAGGATTGATTAATGTATGTGCAGTAAAGGCACCAGGCTTCGGTGATAGAAAGAAAGAGTTGATGAGAGATATCGCAACGGTTACGGGTGGTACATTCGTTACATCTGAGTTAGGCCACAAGTTAGAAGAAGTAACAACTGAACACTTAGGAACTTGTGAAAAGGTAACTATCTCAAAAGAAAACACAACTATCGTAAATGGTAGTGGTACTGCAGAAGATATTAAATCAAGAATTCAACAAATCAAATCAGAGATTGAAAACTCAACATCAGATTATGATACTGAGAAACTTCAAGAAAGATTGGCTAAGTTGAGTGGTGGTGTTGCAGTTCTTTACATCGGTGCTGGTTCAGAGGTTGAGATGAAAGAAAAGAAGGATAGAGTTGATGATTCACTTCATGCAACAAGAGCAGCAATTGAAGAAGGTATTGTACCAGGTGGTGGAGTTGCATTGTTGAAATGTGTAGATTTATTACATACAGGTGTTACTCATTCTGAAGATGAAGATGAGAAAAAAGGTATTGAGATAGTTTTGGAATCTCTTTACTCACCAATTACTCAAATCTTACAAAATGCAGGATTAGATTCAAAAGAAATCACAAATAAAATTCCACTTCATTGGGGTGTTAAGGGTGGTGAAACATTGGGGTATGATGCAAAGACAAATAAGTTTGTAGATATGTACTCAAGTGGAATTATTGACCCAACAAAAGTTACAAGAACTGCGTTAGAAAATGCTGCATCTGTTGTGAGTACAATCTTAACAACTGAATGTATGGTAGTAAACAAAAAAGAAGAAAAAACAAATGGCTAAAATATTAGGAATGAATAATGGTGGGGGGAATACTCCTCCGCCTACTCAACCAAAAATTGATATTACAAAATCTAAAGCAATGTTATGTGATAACTGTGGTTATGATGTATTCATACCAGGCACAAAGTTTAGAACAATATCTAAAATTGTAACTGGTACACCACAAGATGTTGTGATTCCAATTGAAGTATATTTATGTGGGGAGTGTGGTGAGATACACAAGGCATTCCTACCAAAAGAATTACAAGATTTAGACAAGTAATGGATTACAAACAGTATATCGAAAACATATCTGATTTTCCAATCAAAGGTATTCAGTACAAAGATATTCAACCACTAATGGCAAACACCGTTGCCTTCGAATCAGCAATAAAAGATATGGGTGACCTTGTTGAGATTCCAAACTATTGGATTGGAATTGAATCACGAGGATTTATATTCGCATCAGCACTTGCATTTCATTTTGGTGGTGGAGTTAGAATGATTCGTAAAAAAGGTAAATTACCAAACAATAAATTATTTTCTGTAAAGTATGGATTAGAGTATGGTGATGATGAGTTGGAAATGGCATACCTTCCACAACATGATTTAGGAAGTTGTGTTATTGTAGATGATGTACTTGCAACTGGTGGCACAATCGGTGCAGCAGAAGGTTTATGTAAGCTACATGGTTTAGAAGTAATTGATAAATTAGTACTATTAGATATCGGATTATACGATGGATACGATGTAAAATCTTTAATACAATATTAATGAAACCAAAATTCTTATTTGTATCAGCAACACAATTAGAACATCAAGAACACCACATATTTGGTAACGAAATTCACATCATAGGAGTGGGTAAAGTTAACGCAGCAGTAGAAACATCAAGATTAATAAATAAGTATGACCCTGATTATGTAATTAACTTTGGTTCTGCTGGTAATCTTAAAGATTATAAAGTAGGTGAAGTGTTAATGATTGGTGAGGTTCACAATGATATTGATGTTAGACCATTTGCTGAATATGGTTATTCTCCATTTAACAACAGAGGCCCTCTCAAACTTCAAGGTAAAAAAGAAACCAAATGTTTTACTACAGATTATTTCTATGATAAATCTAAAAATTATTTAGATGGATATTTAAATAAAATAAAAGAATGTGATGTTATTGATATGGAGTTATACTCAATAGTACAGGCGTGTAACTCTCACAATAAATTATGTTACTCATTCAAATGGATTTCTGATGATGGAGATTCATCAAAATGGGAAGAGAACGCAAAAATAGGTTATGAAAACTGTAAACAGTATATGAGTGAAATGCTGTTTAGTGAATATTGATTATGGCAAAAACATTATTTGACCACATAAAGGCAATCACACAATCTCAAGACCCAAATTATTTTGATAAACTTGAAGAGAGTGATTTAAAAACTTGGTCCAATTATATGATTCATAGATTTCTTTCTATGAATTCTGATTGGGTTGAGATTCTATCTGAACTACAACCTTACACAGAACAATTACAACCTAAACAACTTTATTTGGCGTATATTGGGATTCTACCAAAAGGTAGACATTATCTCAGATATGTTAAGGGTAAGAAAACAAATAAATTTGAAGGGTGGTTGATTGAACTAATCGCAAAAGATTTTCAATGTTCTACGAGACAATCTGAAGAGTATTGTGAAATACTTTACTCAACAAGAGAAGGAAGGGAATCAATAAAATCTATTTGTGAGAAGTATGGAGTAGATAAAAAACAGATAACAAAGTTAAAACTTAAAGTATAATGTCCTGTACAAGTTGTATTCTTCCATATATCCATTTATACGCCGAACCAAATGGTGAGGTTAAACCTTGCTGTATTGCTGGGGGGTTTGAAGAAAAACTTTCATTAAGAGATAATAACGTAGATGAAGTTTTCAATTCTAAACAAATGAAAGAGTTGAGAGAATCTATGGAAAAGGGAGAAAGACATTCTGCTTGTAACATTTGTTACGAAAGAGAAGATAGAGGAGAAAAATCACCAAGAGAAAGATTTAATGAAAACACCTTATGGAAGATGCCAGAGGTAAAAGAAGATTTCTCAGTAGATACAGATTTACAGCACGTAGATATTAGATTTTCAAACTTATGTAACTTCAAATGTAGAATGTGTAATCATACCTTCTCATCTAATTGGTATGATGATATGGCAGAAGTAGAAGGAGTTGATAAGAAACCAGAAAAGAAAGTAGTAACAGTTAGTGATACTATTGTTGAAGATTTAAAACCATACATTAAGAATGTGAAGAGTTGGTACTTCGCAGGTGGTGAACCTTTGATAATGCCACAACACGCAGAACTACTTAACTATTTACATACTAATCTACCAACTAAACAAATATATGGTTTAGAAAAAAAGAATTTATCTATACATTACAATACAAATTTATCCATATTACAATTTGAAAAATATAACTTCTTAGATATCTGGTTTGATTTCTTAAAAGTATTCTTATCTATATCATGTGATGGTGTAGAAAAAGTAGGTGAGTATCAAAGGACTGGATTCAAACACGATGTATTTGTGAAGAATCTTAAAAAGATTAGAGAATACTTTAAGCCAGGTTCTACATATGTATCTTCAATTGGATACAATTACAATTTTCAATACACTACTACAATTTACAATGTATATCATATGTGGGATTTTTATCAATATATGATGGATAATAATTTTATTGAAGATGAAAGTAATATTGATTTTTATTTCGCATGGGCACCAAATAGGTCTGCACTAAAATTTTTACCGAAAGGTGAAAAGGGTAAAGTGTTAAAATATTTAGAATCAATACAAACTAAATTTTCAGAATCAGAAACACAAAATAGAATACAATCAATAATTGATTTTACTAAAGAAGAACCTGATGAACATTTTTACAAATATCAAGCATACGGAGAATCATACCTACAGAATAAAAAAATAGATGAACTAAGAGGTACAAGTTTAAAAGAATTAAATGGTATTGATTTAGATGCAGGATTTAATCCAAAGGTAGGAAGTAAAGAGTGGCTTCAAATACAAAAAAAATTAATATAAATTTGGATTTCTCATATTTTTTTCGTATATTAGTACTATGAAAAAACTTACAATCTTAACACACCTTTCAGAAATAGAAAGAGATTTAAAAGCTAAGTGTGAACATAGTACGAATGAAATAGAGGGTGATAAATGGAGTAAACACCATGATAACATCCAAAGTTTAATTAAAGATTTATTAGATGGCTAGAGTATCATTCTCGCAATACAATATGTGGAATTCTTGCCCACAACAATACAAACTAAATTACATAGATAAACTTGGTGAAAGTTCAGGTAACATTCACACAATCTTTGGTACGGCAATGCACGAAACCATCCAACACTTTTTGGATGTGATGTACAATGTTACAAAGAAACAGGCTATGGAGATTGATTTAGATTTATTGTTAAAGGATAAGTTAGTTGAAGAGTTTAAGAAAGAAAAAGAAAAACAAGGTGATAGATTACCTTGTACACAAGTTGAATTAGAAGAGTTCTTTGGAGATGGTAGACAAATTCTAAAGTATTTCAAATCGAAATTGGCCAAATGGTATTCTAAGAAAGGATACAAGTTAGAGGCAATTGAGTTACCTCTAAACGCTGAGATAAAACCAAACGTACATTTCATTGGTTACGTTGATATTATAATGAGAAATCTACATGATAACTCAATCACAATCATTGACCTCAAAACTTCTACACGAGGTTGGAACAAATATCAAAAAGCAGATAAAATAAAGAACGCTCAGATTCTATTATACAAAAAAATATACTCAGATAAGTACGGAGTTCCTATGGATAAAATCAATGTGGAGTTTCAAATACTAAAGAGAAAAATAAAAGAAGATTGGGATTTCCCAATTCCAAGAATATCAACACACAGACCTGCCAATGGTAAACCATCTATTAATAGAGCATGGGGTGGATTTATGAACTTTATTGAAAGTGTATTTGATGAGGATGGTAAACACAAATTGGATGTAGATTACTTTACAAATAAAGGTAAACCATGTGATTGGTGTGAGTTTAAACAAAGAGGACTTTGTTCGGCTTGGAAATAATTTTATGTTTTATAAATAAATATATATTTATATAAGAACATAAAAGGAGAGATTATGGCAAAAACAAAACTTACAACGGTAAAAATTTTAACTGATGTTTATTCTAAATTTAAGAAATTATCATTTGATTCAAACATCACACTTCAGAAACTTGTCAATCGTTCTCTAAATAGATATGTTGAAGATGAAGAGTTTAGAAGTGATATAAATGGATACAACGAACTAATACATAGTGGTTCACAATTTTAATTATGAATAAACAAAACAACGGTAACGAACAACTTAACCAAACTCGCAATGAGTTTAACCAAAGAATTAAATCAAAATTATTTTTAGGTCAATCTACAAGAGTGAAGTTAAACGATTACAGAAGATTTAGAACAATTTAAATAAAGGTTAATGGCAAAGAAGAAAATTCTACTATTATCTGATGATTTGAGAATGACATCAGGTATTGCAACAGTATCAAAAGAATTCGTTTTTGGTACAATGGATAAATTCGATTGGATTCAATTAGGAGCAGCAGTAAAACATCCAGACCAAGGAAAGGAAATTGATTTGGGTGAAGATGTTAGAAAGAAAACTGGTATTAAAGATGCATCATTAAAGATTGTGCCTTGGACTGGTTATGGAGATGCTAATATATTAAGACAATTGATAATGAGACATCAACCAGATGCAATCCTACACTTTACAGACCCAAGATATTGGAGATGGTTGTACGAGATAGAATCAGAAGTTAGAGAAAACATTCCGATTCTGTTTTATCACATTTGGGATGATTTACCAGACCCTCACTATAATAGAAACTATTATGAATCATGTGATTGGTTAGGGTGTATCTCAAGACAAACTTATGGTATTGTGAACAGAGTTGGTAAATTAAAAACTGATACAAACATACCATTAGAAGATTGGCAAGTAGATTATGTACCTCATGGAATTAATTCGGAAACTTATAAACCACTACCAAGTGTACCAGAAGAGTTTCAAAGTAGATTATTTGGTGATAAGAGATACAAGTTCGTTCTATTTTGGATGAACAGAAACATTAGAAGAAAACAACCATCAGATGTGATATGGGCGTTTGAAAAGTTTAGATTATCCTTACCAGAAAAAGATAGAGATGATGTTTGTTTAGTAATGCACACAAATCCTGTCGACCAAAATGGTACTGATTTGATGAAAGTACAAGAAAAGATTGCACCTGATGCAAACGTATACTTCTCAACCATTAGAGTTAGTCAAGAAGAATTAAATCAAATTTATAATATTGCAGATTGTACAATCAATATTGCAGGTAACGAAGGATTTGGGTTAACAACCGCAGAATCAATCATGGCAGGAACACCTGCTGTTATCAATGTTACTGGTGGATTACAAGACCAATGTGGATTTAAAAAAGATGGTAAATACTTTACAGCAGATGATTACAAAGAAATCGGTTCACTTCACGAATGGAGAAAGTGGGAAGATAAAGTAACACATGGTGAGTGGGTAAAACCAGTATGGCCAAGAGTTCAAACAATGGTTGGTTCAGTTCCTACACCATATATCATAGATGATAAAGTAGATGTAAATGAAGTTGCAGATGCGATTAGATATTGGTATGATAAAACACCAGAAGAAAGAAAAGAAGCTGGATTAAAAGGTAGAGAGGCCTTCTTGGGTGAACTTGGATTGAACGCCAAGAATCAAAACAAATGTATGGCAGATGGAATTGAGAAGGCAATCAAAAACTTCAAACCAAGAAAAAGATATAACTTATATAAATTAGCATAATGAGTAAACCGTTTTTATTATTTAAAGGACCAGTTGCCACAAGAAGTGGTTATGGTGACCATTCAAGAGATTTACTACAATCTTTATGGGAACTTGATAAGTATGATATAAAAGTAGTTCCAACTCGTTGGGGAAACACACCTCAAAATCAGTTGAACCCAAAAATAGAATTCCACAAATTTATTATTGAAAACGTAGTTACACAGATACAAAAACAACCAGATATTTTTGTACAAGTAACTGTTGCAAATGAATTTGAACAAATCGGTAAATTTAATATTGGAGTTACTGCAGGAGTGGAAACAACTATTTCACCTAAAGAGTTTTTAGATGGATGTAATAGAATGAATTTGATTATTGTTCCTACAAACTTTACCAAGAAAACATTACAAGAAACTATGTTTGATGAAAAGGATAAAAGAACTGGTCAACTAATCAAACAAATAAAATGTACTACACCAATTGAAGTATTACATGAGGGTGTTGATTTAGAAACTTGGCAAGCACCAAAAAAGATTGATAACTTTTTAGAAGGAATCGAAACTGATTTCAACTTCTTAGTTGTTGGTCATTGGTTAGCAGGTGATATTGGTGAAGATAGAAAAGATATCGGAATGACAATTAAAACATTCTGTACAATATTCAAATCAGTACCAAAGGATAAACAACCAGGTTTGATTTTAAAAACATCCTCTGCAGGGTTTTCTGTAACTGATAGAGAAACTATATCTGAAAAGATTAAGAACATTACCAAAGAGTTTGGTGATACTTGTCCACCTGTTTATTTATTATTCGGTGATTTAAATCCAAATGAAATGGCAAATCTATATCACCACGATAAAGTAAAAGCCATGGTATCATTTACCAAAGGTGAGGGGTATGGTAGACCACTTTGTGAGTTTACACTTACTGGTAAACCAATTCTTGTTTCAAATTGGAGTGGACATAAAGATTTCTTACCAGAAGATTTCACACACTTCATTGATGGTGAGTTAAAGAATGTTCACCCATCTGCAGCAAATAATTTCTTACTAAAAGAATCACAATGGTTTACAGTAAATTATTCTGATGCTGCTAAGAAAATGTTTGATGTATATAACAACTACAAAAGTGCAACAGTAAAAAGTGCGAATCTAAAAATCAATACGAGAAAGTTTTTCTCACTCAAGAGAATGACAGAATTGTTTTTAGGAATTTTAGATAAATACATTAAGATGCCTGAGAGAGTTGAGTTAAAATTACCAGAAATCAAAAAACTTTAATACATGGATACTAATTTTCTGGCGTATAAGAAGGTTATTGAAAATGAAAATAGAATAGGTAAATCAAATATTAGATTAAGAAACCTATATAAGATTTCACAATACAAATATGCAGATGGTAAGAGTAGAAACTTAGCAGATGGAAATGCTGCATATGTTTTTATATTTGGTAAGGTTGGTAATGTAATGCATGGAGTTAAATTAAACTCTGTAAGACCAGTTGATTTTCTATCATTCTTATTGAAATTAAAAGATAAAAGAAAAAGTACAGATGATTATGTACATTTAGATGAACTTTTAAGAACATTTGGTAGTATAAAAGATGATGATGGTGCAGGAGTTTATAATATATTAAAAACTTCACCCAAAGTTTACAAAGGAAATTACAGAACATACAAGTTAAATTCGTTAACATATGTTTCTGAGGTATTTCTTGAAAGAGATTTCTTAAAAGATTTCTTTAAACCAGGTCAATCTTCACAAGAAAGAAAAACAGTTATAAAAGAAGAAATAAAAGACGATGATATCGATTAGTTACGGAGTTACAGTTTGTAACGAGATTACAGAAATAGCAGTTTTGGTAGATACTCTTAAAGAAAAGTTAAGAGAAGGTGATGAGATTGTGATTCAATATGATGAGGATTCAGTAACCGAAGTGGTTATGGAATATCTTAACATTATGAAAAATATGCACAAAGATATCATTAAGGTAGTTGGATTTCCACTTAATAAAGATTTTGCATCTTATAAAAATAATCTTAAATCACAATGTAAGGGTGATTATATTTTTCAGATTGATGCAGATGAAATACCAAATGAATATTTGTTAGAAAACATACATGAAATTTTAACATCTAATTCTGTTGATTTGATTTATTTACCAAGAGTAAATACAGTTGAAGGATTAACACAAGAACATATCCAAAAATGGAGATGGAATGTTGATGATAAGGGTAGAGTAAACTGGCCAGATTATCAAACAAGAATTTATAAAAATACTGATGATATAAATTGGATGAATAAAGTACACGAAAGAATCACAGGTTATGATACTTTCTCAAACTTTCCAGCAGATGAAAACTATTGTTTATATCATCACAAACAAATAAAAAGACAAGAACAACAAAACGAATTTTATGACACAATTTAAACCATTAGGAGACAAAGTTCTGATTGAATTTGAACAAGGAGAAACTAAAAGTAAGGGTGGGTTAATTCTTACAGATAGTGCACAAAGAGGTAAGAAAGTATTTGGAAAAGTACTTGCGGTTGGTACTGGTATATTTTCTCAAACAGGTGAGAGAATTCCTATGACAGTAAAAGTTGGTGATACTGTAATGTATTCTAAAGATATGGTTGGAGACCCAATCACACTTGATGGTGAAAAATACATTTTGATTTCTGAACATGAATTATTAGGTATTTTAGATAAATGAAAATAACCTTCATATATGCATACGAAAATGAAGAGTGGTCAACTCCATTATCCCTTGCGAAAGAATTTGAATCTCAAGGTTGGGAAGTTGAATTTGTTTCTATAGGTTCAAATAAATTACAGAATTGGAATGATTCTGAAATAAAAACTTGGATTGATTCAAAACCAAAAACAGATATTGTTTTGTTTATGGATTGGGGTAGATTTGATTCATCTCTTTTAGATAAAAATTTAGTAGATGCATTTTGGGTACAAGAAAGTGGAGATGACCCGCAAAACTTTGATAGAAACTTTCATAAATCACAAAGATTTCATATCACATTATCACCTGATTCTGATTCAACTGAAGAATATAAGAAAAGAGGTAGAGATGCTTATTGGTGGACTCATTTTGCAGATACAAAAGTACAATTCCCAATCTTATCAGAGCCAGAGTTTGTTGCAGTTACAACAAGAGGTAAAGGTGGTTCTGAATTTTTAGATACACTTACAGACCATGGTCAAGGTACAGTAGGAAACAAAAACAATATGGGGCCAGATGAGCATACTGAGTTTCTAAATAGTGGATTGATGGTTGTACAAAAATCAAGATGGGGTGAAATTACTCGTAGAATCTTTGAAGGTATGGCTTGTGGTAAAATGGTTCTATGTGATAGATTAGAAAAATCTAAAAAATTAGATGAATTATTTATCGATGGTGAAGATATTGTTTACTACGATGATATATTTGATTGTGTAGAGA
>MDTD01056263.1_pt1 | contig 10755 bp, 6 predicted proteins | sample 811221 | NCBI WGS metagenome assembly MDTD01 (sample SAMN05326646, study PRJNA326480) | marine metagenome | isolation source: seawater | place: Pacific Ocean: South West | collected 2011
AAATCTACATGCAGTTCAAGTACTGCCACAACTAAGGCAAATATTGACGCCGATTCCGTTACTGCCTGTGTAATCAACATTGTGCGCAGAATAGTACCATCCTGTGAAGGTTGCCGCGCCATTCCAATTACGGCTGCAGTCGCCGACCTAAACGTCCCTAATCCGGCTCCCATTGCGCCAAAGCCCATTGCAAGCCCAGCACCAATATATTTTGCTCCAGTAACAATCTCTGTAGCATATTCTGCGTATATCATGCCGTCTGACCTTCCTCTTCTTCCTCTTCCAGTTCTACCCCCTGAGCGATGTAGGCAAGTGTCAACATCGTAAATACGAAAGCTTGTATTGTACCCACGAATATTCCAAAAAATCCGTACAAACCGATCGGTAGAATAATATAGCCAACCAACCATGAGACAACCTGGATAATTACGGCACCACCCATTATGTTCCCGAATAAACGGAAACTTATGGAGACTATCTTAGAAAGCTCACCAATTACGTTTAATGGAAACATTATAATTGGAATCGGCTCCATCAAAAGTTCCCGGAAATAACCAAAAAACCCCTTAAATCTCATCGCTTGATAAACTGCAATTCCGAAACCAAGTAATCCCAATCCCAATGGTAGGTTAATATCAAGTGTGGGCTCTTCAAAACCAAACACCCCGATGTAATTACACATTAGTAGAAAGATAAATAGTGTCCCAATGAAAGCTGTGAAGGAGCGACCTAAGTCCTTACCCAAAGATTCTTGACAAAGCCCATCAACAAATCCGACTATGGTCTCCAAAAACAATTGAGGGTAACTGGGTATCAATTTAGGATTGCGACCAATCAGCCAACCCACCATCAGTAATAAAATCATAATTACAAAAGTAGAGAGCAATGTACTTAGGTCTTTGTCAGTGACTGTCAACCACGATCTCTGAGACGGCTCGATCCATCCCACGCCAAAGGTATATAGCTGTATCTTACCAATGTCTCCCATGATTCTCCTTTAAGCCAGAACCCATCCAAAAAAACGTCGGAAGAATTCGCGACCGAAGAGTACATACTGCACTCCTAATATCCCGCTGAGCAAACTAAATGGTTCTATTTGGGGAACGGTCAAAGCCAGAGCTAATGTACCTGCCATAAGCAAATACCTTACGCCAAAACCACTTACCGCTTTTTTCTGAAACTTTTTTTCTTCGACGCCCACCAAACTCTGTGTCTGAAGTGCCATCAAATTGAAGTTTGCAAGACTAACCAGACATCCTAGAAAAAAGCTCAGATTAATGAAATAGTTCCCAAAGAAATAATAGAGTAGAGCCTGGCAAGGAACTTGCAGAAGAAACAAATCATTCCTTATTTCCTTTTTTACTGCTTCCATCCTGCTTCCTTGGGAGACTTCTATTGATTAGTTTCCAACCAGCTCGCACGCCACCTCCGAAGCCAACTACAGCTCCCACTATCGTCAAAATAGGCAACGTTTGGAAGTAGTCGTCGAACCAGTAACCTGCATAAGCACTCAGCAACACAGAAACCACAATCGTCAACCCTAATTGTGGGACCAGAATTATCAATTTCCATTGGTTGCTGAAACGCCCCATATACTAATCACCACCCCTACTATTGTCAAGGAAATTTTGATAGTCTAAAAACCTTTATTTATGCGGCTTAAGGATAACTCGAATAGATAAACCAGCATTTACCTGTTACACAAGCTTAACTTAGTAATTTAGAAACCAATTATCAACCCAAATTGTAGTCTAAAATCTACGTTCCAAATGAATACAAGGTTTTCACTTACCCTTCAATTATTTGACATGGATACTTTTGTATCAAGCTAAAGCCCCATCTCATCACTATCTTCTAGATCGGATTGAATAGCCGCCTCAAGACCCTTTGGCTTCTGCTTTTGAGGTGCTACTACCTCCGGTTTTGCAGGTTTAGATTTAATCTCTTGCTTATTTTTTTCAACTACACTGGGAATCTTTTTTTCAGGAGGAGACGGCTGTGATCTTAGAGGATAATACTGCTGTGTCTGCTGCTGTTGCATCTGCATGGTCTTATGTAGAGCCTCAAGGCTTACCCTTAAAGCACCCAACTCTTTACTTAATCTAAGATTTTGTTCTTCTAGGTCTCGCTGAACATCTGCCACTAAATCCTTTGCAGATTCATTATCACTCGAATCATTTGACATGTAAATAACGGTTCCCTCTCTAGCATTCTTAAATTTGGGGTTCGCCTTCAAAACGTCTGGTAGTTTACCAACAGAAGAAAGATCCATACCCTTCTTGAGAGGGACAACTATTACATGAGATTTACCTGAGGATGCCTTGTTCTCGGGCGAGTCTGTTGACACATCCGCCTTAGATCCTCGATTTACAGTGCTTACCCTATTGTTTGATCTGTCAGATGATCCTTGCCGTATCATTTGACGACTACGTCGAATATCCTCGAGTATCTCGGATTCTCTCTTGGCCACCCGATCATAATATTTCTCTTCAAATCGTATTTCCGTCTCTAAATCAACCTGACCCTGTTCTGTAGATTTTAGCTTTTGACGTTCCGAATCCAAAGAATCGCGTAGCTGTCTGATTCGAGCCATCTTAGCTTTGAGTTTTTTAGTTTCTCCGCGATTACTGTTAATATTTACCAGATAATTAATGCGCGCATTGTTCTTTTCTATCATGGTCATGCGTTTTTCAACATACTTGAAGCTCAAATCCCGACTTTTCTCATGAAGCTCTCTGCGGCGCTCTTGCAAAAATTCTAGGCGATTACTTAATCGCTTGATTTTAGGGTCATTTAGCTTTTGTAGATTAGACCGTAAAGTCTTCTTTTTTCTTAGCAACTTTTTAATACGCTCCTTACGCTGCAAAATGTAAGTATCATTATAAGAAGACTCAGGACTCTCTAAATGGGTATCTATGTCATCATATAAACTTTGAATCCTATCCTGCAAACCACTGATATCATGGGCTTTGACCTGCTTAGCCGAGTCAAGCTCTTTTTCCAATATTCTGATTTGCTTGTGAAGATCTTTTAATTCAGCCCTTCGAAGAGTCAAGAAATTTTGTATTTCAGCCTCTAAGTTTCGATTCTCCTCAATTATTTCCGGAATACCTGGAATTCCCTGAATTTGAGCGAGTAAATCCTTCTCTAACATATCAATCTCGTAACGCCTCTCTGATAAACCTCCCACATTAGCTGCATCAGAAATACTCTTCCTGCTTTTCCAAAATGTTGGTAAATTACTACGCAATAGATCATCGACGCTCAGTACTCGAGTGACTTCTTTTACAGCAGGTCTCTCCTGATAGGGAACCCCGCCATAAGGGTCGTCAGTAGAGAGATTATGGCGCGTAGGCTTCTCTAGTTTGGAACCGCCATTGTCTGCATATATAAATGAGCACGAGCAAGTAATAAACAATAAATACGATATTAAAGGCACAATTCGAGACATGCTTCCTACCTTTGTTAAATGCTTCCTCAATTATCGACGAAACCAGCTCAGATTCTTATTTAGATGTGTATAATATGCACATGAAATCGAAAAAAACTTCAAAAGAAACATTAAAAGAGATTCGCCAAAAACTTGACTCTCAGAGCGAATCGGAAATTTCTGAATCGTTAAATCAGCTAAAATCTTTATATCTAGATGTTGAGGTTATAGAACTCCTTATCGGATTACTCGACCATAAACTTTGGAAGGTCCGCAAACTGGTAGCAAATTATCTCACTCAGTCTGTAAAAGCAGTTTTTCCTCATTTAATAAAACATCTTAACTCTAATTCGGCACATGTCCGCTATTGGATATATCAAATACTACCTCATGCTGGAATTCAAAGTGCCCGCCATCTTCAAAAAATCTACAAAAAAATGGACCTTCAAGAACGTCTTTTCATTCTGGAAGCTTTAGCAAAAATCTCTGATCCAAGCTCTATAGATTTTGCCCTTGAATGCCTTAATGACCCACTATGGTCAATCAGAAATGAATCTAGTAAAGTACTCGTGAGCTTACGCCAAAAAGCCGTAGGACCACTCAAAAACATCATTCGTGAAGGAAGTGACAATCAAAGATATTGGGCATTTAAAATCTTAGGGCATATGAGCGGAGAAGCCGCGCTGGAAACTTTCGAAGGTATAGTTAGCAACGCCAATTACGAAGAAAAAGTACGAAGCTATGCACTAACAGGTATTCAAGAAATCAATAGCCCCTGCACTATTCCATTACTTATTAAAACACTCGAATCAGATCTGTGGCCACTCAGGGCACAAGCAGCCAAGATTTTAATTAATCACCCCCATTCTCCACAAAAGAAAATACTTGAAGTGATGCACAAAGGTTCAAAGAATTTAAGATACTGGGGTTTTGAGATACTACAAAACATCATTGAAGACAAGCATTTATGCATGCTAGAAGAAGCTATAAAAAGCCCCGATTTCGATTTTCGCTTTCAAGCCATTGGCCTTATTTCACAAGTTAAAGGAGCTAGTGCTGCGAAAATCTTGAGTGAACAATTAAAAGATAAGACCTGGTACATAAGAAAACATTGCGCGGACGGTCTCGTGCATCTGGGAGCAACAAGCATTCAAGTGCTAGGAAAAAATCTTAACCAAAGAAGCTCTGAGGAAATCTTTTGGATCTGCAGAGTTTTTAGTAAATTAAAACTTAGTAGCAGTATCCCATTCTTAGAAAAATTAATGCTGCACGATGACAAACAAATAAGATTGTATGCGCTAGATGCCGTAGGATCAATCGGTGGAATTCGGGCTATCGACCTTCTTATTCAAGCATTCAACAATCAGTTCTGGGTAGTGCGCTCCAAGGCACATGAAGCCTTACTCGAAATTGGTACAGATGCAATCATACCGCTGTTACAGCAACTGCGAAACACCAGCGAATCAGTACTTTATTGGACTCAAAAAACGCTTGAAGAAAGTCCCCTCTACGGAGCTAGAACCATCATGCGATTTCTAAACGAAACCAATGAACGTGAATTCTTCGAGATTTTAGAGCAACTTTCTATGCTCAATCAACATGCATTTCAGGAGCTTATATCTAATGATGACTTGAAACCCCATAACATCCTTGAAGCATTGAAAGAATCTAAGAACCAAACACTCGCAAATCATTATAAACCCGCATCGGACAACCTAGATTTTAACTTTTTTCAACGATCTGAATTTACCTATGAAAAGCAACAATTCTTCAGAGATATCCTCTCGGAAACGATAGATACAGAAGCTTCTCAATTGATTCTTAAGGCTGAGCAGCCTCCAATTATGAGAATCGATGGTGTACTTTGCAGAGGTGGAAAGCGTACGTTGACTTCTCAGGATATCCAAGAATTTTTTACAGATTCTATACCTGAAGAAGATATTCAACTTTTTCGTGAACAAGGCTATTGCAAATTCGAAATACCTTATGACGAGGATGCCCAATTTCTGGCGCAACTATCTAGGTGTGGCTCTGGAGTTCAAGCCCACCTAAAACCCCGTAAACTATCCATCCCTGGTTTTGAAAGCTTGAGATTACCTAACGAATTTTTGACGCATATATGCAAATTGCCACGCGGCCTAGTAATAGTTAGTGGGACAAAATCCTCAGGAAAAACTAGCCTCATTCACGCCATGTTATCTCACATTAATAGAAGCTATGTAAAACATATTTTATGTGTCGAAGACAGCTCTTCCGTGCAACTGCAATCAGATAAATCGATTCTCAGCTATAAATCTGTGGGTCGGGACTTGAGAACCTACGATAGTGCTGTTGAAGCCAGCCTTTCTGAGGATTGCGATATTATGTATCTCGCAAAAATACCGCAGTATCCAGCACTAGAAATATTGCTAGAGCTAGCCTCCTCACAATGTCTTGTTATTCTGGAATGCAATGCACCCAGCACACAAGAGTCTTTGCAAAAAATCCTTTTGAGCCTTCCTCAGGAGCAACTAAAAATGTATGAAAAACTTGTACAAACCGCCCTCCAAGCTAGTATTAATACTCGGCTATTGCGCAATTCTCAAGAGGGTGGCTACATTCCCGCTTTGGAGTATTTCTTGGCAAATTCAAGAATCACAGAAACCATTACATTAGATAAATTAGACGAACTGGAGAACATTCTCCAAAGCTCTCGCCAACCACTCACTGTTAGCATGGATAATTATTTGATGGAATTAGCCTCCAGTAAAAAAATCTCCTACCAAGAAGCTGTGCGTTGGATGAAAGATAAATCTAAAGTTTCCGTAGATCAAATCTGGTGAACTTATGGCCTGAAGAATCTCGTTGCTGTAAGATCCCCTCTAGCCTCGTAAAGAAGTTCTAAGATCCTACGCTCTGAGGAATTGGAAGGCTTCAAGAACATATCGCGACGCCATTTGTGGGCTGCAGATAGATTACCTTCTTTAATCAATAAAGCCAGTTTCACGTATGGATCTAGATCCTCACGTTGAACCTCCATTGCACTACGAGGCGTTGATTGGCGCACGTTTAAGATTAAAAGTTCAAAAAATACCCCTTCCAAAAAACTCCCCTTGAGTACTCTCAGATTCGGCAAACCATTACTCCAGTCGTTAAATAATTGACGCCCAGGGCTATCCAACCCACCTGCAAGAGCCTCTAGAGCAAGAGAATATTCAAAATTCAAAGAATCCTTATCTCCTAATTTACGCAAAATCGCTTCCGCAGCTTTTGCAGAAAAATTTCGCAAAAGTAGAGGTACCCATTCTTTAATCAGATCAGATTTTCCTATGTCGGTAGCAAGAAATTCCAAAGTTCTATCGTTAATTAAATTTTGCCGGATTTTACGAAAATCTAAATATTCTCTAGATTCCGTTAATTTGATGAAATTCCTTAGGTAGAGACTGGGGGCTAAACTTAATCCAGAACTTTCCGAATCCGAGAAACTTGCATTTGCGATAACCCTTACACGTAATCCCAAGAATTGAACTTTTGCAGTTGGAAATCTATCCAATATCGGCTCCACATAATGAAGCCACTTTTTCCTCGAATAATTTGAAGCCGTAAAGACTAATAATATAGAATCTAACTTATCCAGATAAGCCGCTAGCAATTCTGCATAATCCTTCTCAAAAAAATTGCTATGAAAATTAAATGCGAAACCTACAGTGCTATTACGAGGCCAAAGCAGGCGTAATTTCTGCTTACTTGCCTCAGAAGCAAAATCTTGGAGGTAAAGACTTGGAGAAAAACCTAAAACTTCCTCGTCTCTACGATCAAGCCAAACAAAACTCTCTAAATCCTCTCTGGGTTCATTTGATGGAAAATTAAATAGCATCCAATGCTGCGCAGACAAATCTTCTTTGTTTCTATGAAAATCTACATCTCGATAAAGTAATCTGCCAGCAAAACTTACCTGGCTTTGCCTCTCCCATCGCTCCAGCCGCGGTCCTAAACGAGCATACTCTTCCTGATAAGCATGCTTTTGACCAAGATTCATAACGCTATAATAAAGGGTAAAAACACACAAAAGACTACGTTTCCAGTTTGAGTTTCTTAGATAAATTGCCAGTAATCTGGCACAAAGAGCGAAAAAGAAAACCAATGATCTTTGAGCGAGTGTCTGATATCCAAAAATAATCAAAACTGCAATTAACGCTAGAGACCAGAGCAAATCCAAGGATGTACCTCGTTTCTGAGTAGCCGGAATAAACATTAAGAATAGCAAACTAAATAAAGCAAAAGGCGTGAACCATTCCCAGAAGAATAATGATAATGACGCAAGAGCAAAAAAACAGTAGAAGGCCAACGATTCGAACCACCCTTTGGACCTCCTATCCTCGCGATTCCCAGCATGAGATTTTATGTTTGCCTTAAATAAGCCAGGCACGCCATCTGCTAGTACCACAAGAATGATTAATACAATCCACCAACCCTCATCGAACTGTCTGACCCAAAAAGCAGCTAGAAAAACTAAAAGCCAATATTCAGAAAGGATTCTGTTATAAAAGTGTCGAGGAAATCCTGAACCCCTAAACTGCAGTAAATAGTTAATCCCGCAACCCAGCGTCAATAAACTCAAAAAACCTGGATTCTTCAACACCTCTGATTGGGTTAATCCAGCACCAATAAACAAAGCCCCAAACAAACACAGCTGACTTTTGGTGGGCTTATCTGCAAATGGTTTTCTACTAATTAAAAGTAAACTATGCCATGGAATAAACAAAAAAAACAGCACTAGAAATTCCAGTAGCCAAGGGAAGTTCCAGTAGTTCTCAATCAAATAGAAATCTTGATGAAGCCACACTATCACTTTCTCATGGATCCATTGCGGCAAGTGGGAACAATGAATGAGTAGGAGGACACCAAAAGCTAAGCTGGGAAAACTCTCTCGCGATAATTTTTTATGTTGTGGAAAGTTTAAGGCTACCCATTGGTAAGAAGCAATAAATGCAAAAAGAAAAACATCTCGCTCCAAACTTAGAACTGAAAGCTCTCTAGCCCAACTAAAGAAGCTTATACCCAAGCTTAGCTGAAAAAAAAAACAGTTGGATTCACTAACTCTCTCGACGTAAGATCTTATGGTTAAGATTAATTCTCAATGCTGTAGTTTTCTCTTCCAATATTTTCACTTCAAGGGATAAAGGCATCTTATTAATAATATTGTAAATTGAAACAATATATAAACCGTGGGGTATATTTTCCAGCCTTAACAAACCTCGTTTATCTGGTCTAATTAAAAAATCATTCTGGTCCACATACAATCTTCCAAGTACCCCAGGAGCTGAATGTTCTTCAATTTGATAGTATCCTTTTTTTGAGAAATCACGGGACGTTACTCGCTGTCTATCGCCAGTACGATATGCTTGTGAGCGACCTAGTATGAGTAAATCTTTGATAGGCTTACCCTTTTGATGAAATTCAACCGTATCAAATGGTTTAACAACCAAAATATATGGCTCAAACTCACGATCAATGAACCATTGATGAGCCTCGATTTTCTGCTGCCTCTCCACCCTGGCTGTCAGAGAGCGAAAACCTATGGCAAGCACCTGAGGATTTTGCCGTCTCCCGTTATCATCAACTAAACGCACATGACCCAGTAGCGAACCAGACCACGATTGCAAAGTGAAAAATAAAAACATAAACAAGGCAATCAAATAATACACTAGTAGATCACCTTCCCTAATGCAGATTGGATTAATTCTAATGCTAACTTTGCGGTGGAGTTTCTATAGTCTAGCAGTGGATTAACCTCAACAATATCCATTGCCGCTAGAGTTCCCGACTCCGCGATCATTTCAAGAAGTAAATGAGCCTCCCTAATCGTAGTACCCCCCGACACAGGAGTTCCAGTACCAGGCACATACTTCTCGTCCACCCCGTCAACATCAAAGCTTACGTGAACCGGCTCACCTTTAGGAGAAACAATCCTAAGAGCTCTACGATAACAATTAGCAGCGCCCATTTCATCTATATCTTTCATCGTAAATATTCTCACACCAAGATCTCGAATAATTTCAGCCTCTTCTATATCAACGCTGCGTACACCTATAATTACAGTCCTTCCGGGACTCAAAAAACCTTTGTCAAAAAGTTCACAGAGTTGAGAATTACCTCTACCTAAAGCAACAGCTAGAGGCATTCCATGGATATTACCACTGGGACTAGTCTCTTCTGTATTTAAATCCGCATGGGCATCAAACCATATAACCCCAGGTCGAATACTCTGATCTAAAAAGTAATTACAGGTCGCAGCCAGACTCCCTATCGCCAAAGAATGATCTCCACCAAGAATCAAGGGCAATGATCCCGATTGATAGGCTGAAAATACTCGCTCTTTTACCTGTCGCTGGAACTGAACAATTTCCTCAAGATAGCGAATCTCCCCAGAACGAAATTCCTTTCCAGGATAAGGCTCTTCCAAAGCAGGAAGATCTCCTTGATCTGTATAGCTCCAATGAAGACGATGTAAATTTTCGTGCAAGCCAGCTAAACGGATCGCTTCTGGACCCAAACTCGCACCGATACTCCCTGAGGCTATCCCAATCGGAGCTCCAATTATCTCAATTCTCTTTCGTTCATTCATAGAATGACGATTCTACCAAACTATACCTAGGATTTCGACGTGGTATCTCTAGACTCTACTCAACTTCTTGATCAAAAGAACCTGCAGGACCCGTCTCATTATTGAGAATAACAGAATCACTAGAGTCTTCATTAGGCATAACCTCGCCCCAGTGCTGATAATCTTCCTTATTGAGACTGCGGGCCTTGAAAGTAGAATTTGACTCGGTAAAAATAATCCCTTCACCCGCTTGAAGTGACTCTTTAAACCTGTCTGTTCGAAGATTCCTAACCTCAACCTCGCCCTCAAAAACCTCTACTTGAGATGAAGAGTTTGGCGCCACCAATCTAGAAGTGGTGACAGTATTCCAATCAATGGTATTGGATTTTACTGCGAATTGAGTACCCCTCACTGCCGCCACTAAATGGTCGGTTTTAACCTCAAAATGATCTACTTTCTTACGAATTTCGACCCACACGTCACCGTGCTTAAGATGAAAATTCTCATGATCTATAACTTTCATCTCAGTCTTTGGCTTCAACTTTATCTCGGTATGATCATTAGCGTAGGCGATTCGAGCGTTACCAATTGTTCTAATTATATGACCAGCCTTAAGCGGCTCGCTGCTACCTGCGTTGATAAATTTGAGTTTTTTGGGATCAAAACCCAGAAAAACCTGTCCATCAAGAGCATGGATGGACATCTTGACCGGTAAACTCACCACAGGCTTATAATGAAG
>MDTD01078166.1_pt1 | contig 10755 bp, 11 predicted proteins | sample 811221 | NCBI WGS metagenome assembly MDTD01 (sample SAMN05326646, study PRJNA326480) | marine metagenome | isolation source: seawater | place: Pacific Ocean: South West | collected 2011
CATCTAACTATGCAGAGGATTTAAGGATTGATTATTCAATACTAGATCAACATTCTGAGTCATACAGAAAAATAAGAAATACATTTAGATATTTGCTCGGAAATTTAAAAGATGATTATAAAGAGATAGATTTAAATAAATTTACTATTAAAGAATTACCTGAGCTAGAGCAATATATGCTTCATAAAATTTATTCTCTCAATGTAAGCTTTAAACAATATTTTATGAATTATGATTTTCATAATCTTTATAAAGAATTATTAAATTTTTGCACAGTTGATCTCTCATCATTTTATTTTGATATTAGAAAAGATACTTTATATTGTGATCCAATTAATTCAGAAAAAAGAAAATCAAGTATTCTATTGCTTAACATAATTTTGAATTCATTAATGAAATGGTTTGCACCCATATTATCATTTACTACAGAAGAAATATATCAACTTATATCAAGAAAAAATAAAAGTGTTCATTTGGAAAGATTTATAGATTTTCCAAAAAATTTTGAAAATAAAGATCTAAATGACAAGTGGGAAGAATTAATTAAAATAAGAAATAAATGTAACATAAGCATAGAGGAAAAAAGAGCATCAAAAGAAATTGGATCAAGTCTTGAAGCAGAGCTTACAATCAAATTAGATAAAAGATTAAATGAAAAAATGCAAAATATTGATTTTTCAGAATTATGCATTTCTTCTAAAGCAAATGTTATTTTTGAGGAAAATTCTGAAATAGTAGTAAAGACTAAAAAGGCTTCGGGAGAAAAATGTCCAGTTTGTTGGAAAATTGATATAAAGCCTTGTATTAGACATGCATAATGATTTTAAAAATTTTAAAGAATAAAAATTTAATTAATTTTTTATTAATTTTATCAATATTTTGTTTAGATAGATTTACCAAAGAATATGTTATTTATTTAAAAGATATAAATAATAATTTTCAGCTTTTTTCATCCCCATATCTAGATATAACTTTGATTTGGAATAATGGTATAGCATTTGGCCTTTTTTCTTTTGATGAGATATATTTTTATAATTTTCTGACTGGTATTATATTCTTAATAATAGTTATTATATGCTTTTTAGTCACAAAAAGCACTGGAATTAAGAAATTATCTTTTTTAATGATCCTTGGTGGAGCATTTGGAAACTTTTATGATCGTGTAATTTTTAATGCTGTTCCTGATTTTATAGATTTTCATATTGGCGAATTTCACTGGTTTATTTTTAATATTGCAGATATATTTATTACTATTGGAATTTTATTATTGTTAATAGTTGATATTTTTTTTAATAAACAAAATTATGCCACTAATTAGATTAATTTTCGTTAACCTTTTAATATTATTTTTTTTTAGCGGTTGTCAAAATGTCAAAGAAACGTTGAGTATGAAAAAAAAACAAAATGTTGATGAGTTTTTAATCGAAAAAAAAAATCCCTTGATTTTACCACCAGAATTTTCAAAATTACCTAAACCCCGAAAAAATATAACAGAAGAAAATTTTGAGAAGGACCAAATTGATTTAACTGAAGTTTTAAAAAAAAATGATAATAGTCAAAATCAGACATCATCAAATGATCTAGAAAAATCTATTCAAAATATATTGAAAGAAAAATGATTCTAACAAAGAATATAGAATTTAGATGTTTCCAAAAAAAAAAAAATTCAAGTTTAGTAAAACAAATTTTATTATCTTTAGTAAAACAAAAAGATAATGAGATAATAAATTCATTAAAGAAAAATTACAGGTATAGCTACACGAATAAATTTTTAAATAATCTAAAAAACAAATATAATCAAATCAGATTAATTGGAATGGGTGGATCAATTCTTGGTACAAAAGCAATTTTTAAATTTTTAAATCCCAAAACAAAAAAAAAAATATATTTTTTTGATAATTTAAATTCAAAAACAAATATTTTAAGAAATAAGAAGTTTTTAAACTTAATAATTTCAAAATCTGGTAACACGCTTGAAACAATTGCGAATACAAATATTTTAATAAAAAAAAAAGATAAAAATGTTTTTATTACTGGAGACGAGGAGAGTTATCTTAAATTATTAGCAAATAAACTAAAAGCTGAAGTTGTTTCGCACAATAATTTTATCGGAGGTAGATATTCTGTTATGTCTGAGGTTGGAATGCTACCTGCGAGCTTGTTGGGATTCAAGGAAAGTAAATTTAAAGTATTAAATGGGCTAATTAATAATAAAAAATTTATTAATTTACTTATTTCAAATGTTTCAAATATTTTATCTTTAGTAAAAAAAAGGAAATATAATTCTGTAATTATAAATTATGATCCTAAATCAGAAGATTTTCTAAAGTGGTATCAGCAATTAATTGCCGAAAGTCTAGGTAAAAAAAATACTGGAATTCTTCCTGTGATTTCAACAATGCCCAAAGATAATCATAGTCTAATGCAACTTTATTTAGATGGACCTAAAAAAAATTTTTATACATTCTTTAATGTAGATGAAAATAATTCAAACAAAATTAATAGTGACACCATTCTCGACTCATATAAGATTTTAAAAAATAAAAATTTAAATCAAATTATTTATGCTCAAAAAAATGCAACAGAAAAAGTTTTTTTAAAAAAAAATATACCTTTTAGAAGTTTTCGAATATTTAAAAGAAATGAAGAAGTTTTGGGAGAATTGTTTACTTTTTTTATTTTAGAAACAATTTTAATTGCATCTGCTTTGAAGATAAATCCTTATGATCAGCCTGCAGTAGAGCTTGTAAAAAAAGAAACAATGAAAAATTTGATTTAAAAATTTCCAAAAATAATTTTAGAGATACCATAAAATTTTTTTTCTAAAATTTGAAAACTCTTAGGGAAATCATCTTCCTCTTTTTTATGACGATGAATAACTAAAATCCCTCCTTTTTTTAAGATACCATTATTATGAATATCATTTAAAATTTTTTCTAAGTTTTTATTCTTAAAAGGTGGATCCATGAAGATAATATCAAAATGCATTTTTTTTTTGAAATAATTTTCAGTTTCAAAGTTAATATCTTTACTGAAAATCTTATAATTATTTTTATTTTTAAGGTTTGATAAATTTTTTTTTAAAATTGGTAATACATTATTGTAATTTTCTACAAAAGTTACATGTTGAGCTTCTCTTGATAGACATTCTAGACCAAAAGAACCCACACCAGAAAATAAATCTAGAACATTAGAATTTTTAATATTTGTAGAGAATTTATTTGAATGCTCAATAATATTAAAGATAGATTCCTTAGTTAAATCTTTTAATGGTCTAGTTTGTTTATCTAAAGGCTGTAAAATTTTTTTTCCTTTAAATAATCCAGATATAATTCTCATCAATCATTAACCTTGTAGCCTATATCGCTTCGATAAAAACCCCCAGTCCAATCTAAATTTTTCAAATTATTATAAACATTTTTTTTTGCCTCAGAAATATTTTCTGACTGAGATACAAAATTCAATACTCTTCCTCCACTCGATAAAACTTTACCGTTATCTTTTATTGTACCTGCATGAAATAGGTAATTATCTTTATCTAATGAGATTTTATTAATATTTTTAATTTCGATATTATTCTCAAATTGATCTGGGTAACCTTTGCTACACAAAACAACGCATAAACTTTTTTTTCTATTCCATTTTATATCAGTTTCTTTTAATTTTTTATCACAGCAATTTAGAATTATTTCAATTAAATCTGTCTCCAGTTTTGGAAGTATTGTTTGACACTCTGGATCTCCCATTCTAACATTGTATTCAATCAAATATGGATTATTATCTTTAATCATTAAACCTGCATATAAAAAGCCTTTATATTCCGTTTTTAGTTCTTTTAATGCGTTTAAGGTTGGTTTTATTATTTGTTCAATAATTTTTTTTTCAAGACTATTAGAAACTAATCTCGAAGGAGAGTAGGCACCCATTCCACCAGTATTTTTTCCCTCATCACCTTCTAAGACTCTTTTATGATCTTGAGCTGTTCCAAAATTTTTAAATGAAATACCATCACTGATAACAAAAAAGCTCATTTCTTCTCCATCTAAAAATTCTTCTATCAAAACATTTTTAGCTACACCAAATTTTCCCTCAAATATTTCAATTATCGCAACTTTTGACTCGCTGTGATTTTTACAAATATAAACTCCTTTTCCAGCAGCAAGATTATTGGCTTTAATTACAATAGGATAGTTTATTTTTTTTAAATAATCTAATGCATTATCTTTATTCATAAATATTTGAAATTTTGCTGTTGGAATTTTGTATTTTTCGCAAATTTTTTTTGTAAATATTTTAGATCCCTCTAGTTGAGAAGCTATTTTGTTTGGTCCAAATACTTTTATTTTAAATTTTTCTAAATAATCAACAATACCTCCTACCAAAGGTTTTTCTGGGCCAACTATAACTAAATCAATTTTATTTTCTAATATATAGTTTTTGATTTTTTCAAAATTATTTAAGTCCAAATTTACATTTATTGAGATATTTTCTGTGCCGGCATTTCCAGGGAAACAATATATTTGTTTAACCTTAGTGGACTTTTTTATGCTTTCACATATGGCGTGCTCTCTACCGCCACTACCAATTATTCCAACTTTCATATATAAATATTATATAAACTAAAAATGTTTAAAAAATTAGCTAAAATCAAGTATTTACCAAACAATTTTCAAGTGATTGAAGAGGGGGATTATGTTTATTGTGCGGTTTCAGGAAAAAAAATTTCTTTAAATAAATTGAATTATTGGAACGTAGAGCTTCAAGAGGCATATTTTTCTGCAAAAGAAGCTCAATTTAAAAGAGAAGATATAGAAAATAAATAATTATTTCCAACGGTTGTGAGACCAAATCCATTGATTAGGGTTATTTAGTATCATTTTTTCAAGCCATATATTTAAAGTTGTAGAAATTTCTTTTACTGAATTATCTTTATCAATTTTAAAAGGTTTATCTACTTTAACTTTAAAATAATATTTGTTTACCCTTTCAATATAAAGAGGCACGATATCACAATTATATTTTTTTAAAAATTGAGCTGGAATGGTGGTTGTCAAAGCAGGAGAATTGAAAAAAAGAATTTTTTCTCCTTGGCTAACTCTTTGGTCAATCATTAAAGCTAATGAGGTTCCACTATTGAAAAAATTCACCATTGTTTTTACTCCAGAGATACCTTTGGGGATTTGTTTTTTGCAGATATATTTTGTTCTAAGTTTAAGCATTATTTTGTTTAAAAACATATTATTTAAAGGCCTATATAATGCCGCGAGATCTATACCTGACATTTCTATCACCATAGCCAGTAGCTCAAAGTTACTAAAGTGGCCAGAAATAAAGATAACTGGTTTATTTTTTTCATTTATTTCCTTTAAAATCTCAGATCCATCTATTTCAATAAATTTATCTAGTTTAAGATTTCTAAAATCTTTTACAAACATGTATTCAGCTAAAATTCTTCCATAATTTTTCCACATATTTTTTGAAATATTTTTTATTTCATCGTCTGTTATTTGGGGGAATGCAATTTTAAGATTTTTTGAAATAGTTTTTTTTGATCTAAAAAATGGACCAAATAATTCCCCAAATTTAGCTCCAAAATTAGATGAATTTTTATAACCTATTAATTTACAAATGATAAAAAATAAAGAGATGAATGTAAACTGGATAAAATATTTAATTATACTCATAATTTTTTTAAAGCATCAATAAAAGATTTTCTTTTTTTTATTTCAAGTTTTATTTTTAAAAACTTAATATCTTTTTTGTCTAAATTTTTAATACGCAAATAATCCTTTTCTGTTGTTAAGATTTTCAATTTTAGATCTTTAGCTAGTTTTCTAATGTGCTTTAGATCATTTAAAGAATAATTATAATGGTCGGGATATATTAATGTTTTTTTTATTTTTATTTTGTTCTTTAAAAGTAAATTTTTAAAATTGGATGGATTTCCTATTCCAGAAAATATAAGGTAACTTACATTTTTTTTAATTTCTTTAAGATTAATAGCTTTTTGATAGGTTTCAAATATTTTTATATTTTTGTTAGTTTTTTTTATTTTATCTTTGTTAATTTTTTTTAAATTGTTTATGCCATTAAAAAAAACCATATCATAATTTTTTAAACTATTAAGATTTTCTCTTAATGGACCTGCTGGCATTAATTTTTCATTTCCTAAAAAAACTTCTTTATCAAAACAAACTATCTTTAAGTTATAATCAATTTTTTTATCTTGCAATCCATCATCTATCACGGCTGATTTATAACCTTCTTTTTCTGCTTGCTTTAGAGAGTAAATTCGAGAATTTTTTGAAATCATAGGTCCTATATTACTCAAAATTCTCTGTTCATCCTCTTGGTTTCTATAATATTTCTTTATAATTATTGGTTTATACTTAAGGGATTTTAAAATTCTAAAAATTTCCAAAGTGAGAGGTGTTTTGCCAGTACCACCAACATATATATTACCTACACAGATAGTTTTGATTTTAAATTTTTTTTTATTTATAAATTTTGAAAACCAATTAATTAAAATTAATAAAATTGTGAAAGGTAATAAAAGTAAACTATAGAAGTTTTCATGCTTTTTATCCCAAAATTTTGGTTTTTTTAGCATAATCTAAATTAATGATTTTATTTCCATTAAATTTTTATTTAAAATTTTTGATCCTATTAAGTTTATTTTTTCTTTAATATTTATTGATTTTTTTTTATTAATAAGTTTATAAATTTTACCATAAAGTTGCTTTTCATTCTTAATCTTAATTGAAATTTTTTTTTTGTCTAAAAATTTATATATCTCAGTAAAATTTGATACATTAGGTCCATGAATTATTGAACAATTGTGTCTTGCAGGCTCCAGTGGGTTTTGACCTCCAAAAGCAGTTAAGGATTTACCAATAAAAACATTTTTACATACATTAAAAAACAATTCTGCCTCACCATAAGTATCAACTAAATATACATTTGTTTTTAGATTTATCTTATTTGTATTGCTATGGAGATGTAATTTTAAATCTAATTTCGATATATTTTTTGATATAGAGTCTATTCTAGTAATATGCCTTGGAATTATTATTAATATTAGATTTTTAAATTTTTTTAATAGTTTTTTATGTATTTCTAAACAAATGTTTTCTTCACCTTCGTGAGTGCTGACAGCACACCAAACTTTTTTTGATTTGAAAAGCCTAATTAATTTCTTATTTAATTTATTATTCAATATTTTTTTTTGTGAAAATTTTAAATTGCCTAAATATCTTATATTTTGAACATCAAATTTTTTAAGATATTTTTTTGACTCTAAATTTTGAGGATAGGTATAATCAAATTTTTTAAAAAGATTATTCGAAAATTCACCTAGAAGCTTCCATTTTTTATATGATTTTTCTGAGACTCTTGCATTCAAAAGTATTTTTTTGATTTCTTGTTTTTCTAAATTTGTAAGCATGTTAGGCCATATTTCCGAGTCAACAAAAATTGCTAGGCTTGGTTTCCAATATTCCAGAAATTTTTTAGTTATAAAATTGTTATCTATTGGAAAAAATTGATGTGTAGTTTTTTTAAAGTTAAATTTTTGGAATAGTTTTGAAGAAGTTAAAGTTGTTGTGGTTATCAAGATCTGTGAGATATTTTTATCTTTTTCAAGTCTATCAATAATCGATATAACACTGAGTAATTCACCAACACTCACAGTGTGAAACCACAGAACTTTACCTGCCTTTCTTTTTTTTGAAAAAATACCAAATTTTTCAAAAAATCTTTTTGGGTCCTCTTTTTTTAAGATTAATCTAATCAAAATTATTATTGGAGAAATAATAAGTATTAAGTTTATTAATATTCTATAAATATAAATCATTAATTTTTTTGGATTTGTTTTTCATAGAAATTTTTATAAGTTTCAGATTTACCTAGAAGGCTTTCGTGATTTCCTTTTTCTAAAACCTTGCCGTTTTCAATTATGTAGATTAAGTGCGCATCCAGTATTGTTGATAACCTATGAGCAATTACAATAGTTGTTCTGTCTTTTGTCAATTCTTTAATGGCGATTTGAATCTTATTTTCTGTCTCTGAGTCCAAAGCTGAAGTTGCTTCATCCAAAAGAATTATAGGGCTTTTCTTTAGTATTGCTCTTGCAATTGAGATTCTTTGTTTTTCTCCTCCAGAAAGTCTTACTCCATTTTCACCAACAATTGTTTCATAACCATTAGGTAAATTTTGGATAAAATCATGAGCAAAGGAATTTTTAGATGATTGATAAATTTCATCATCAGTTGCATTAAGATTTGCATATTTTATATTATTTTTAATTGTATCGTCAAATAATGTTGTGTCTTGGCTTACTAGCGAAATATTTTTTCTTAGAGAATATAAAGTCACATCATAAATTGATTTATTATCGATCAAAATATCCCCAGAATTACAATCATAAAATCTTGGTATTAGATTTAATATTGTAGATTTTCCAGCACCACTCAATCCAATTAATGCAGTCATTTTTCCAGCTTTCATATCTAAATTTATCTTTTTTAATGCTGACTTTTCTGTTGTTTCATAGGAGAAATCTATATCTTTAAACTTTATATTTGCTTCATTTATCTTTAGATCAGTTGCATTATGATTATCTTCAATATCAGCCTTTCTATCAATAATAGGAAGCACTCTTTTCGAGGCACTTAAACCTTGGTTAATTGCTATATTCAAGCTAGCTAAAGATCTAACAGGCTGATAAGCTAACATCATTGCAGCTAGAAAGGAGAAAAAATTATTTATCTCTAATTCACCATTTTTAATTAAAACTCCAGAATAAAAAATTAAAATTGCAATCATAATTCCAGTTAAAGTTTCCATTATCGGAGTATTTCTTTGGAAAATTTCAGTCATCTTAATAGTTTTGTCTTTCAAGTCTTTAATATCAACAGATGCTCTTTCATTTTCAAATTTTTCAGTTTGAAAGCTTTTAATTATTTTATGATTTTTAAAAATTTCAATAAGTCTTTTTGTAAATATGCCGGAAGTTTCCATTGTTTCTTCTGTTGCTTTAGTCATTCTTTTTCCTAGGGCTCTAGCGACAATTGTTGCTAAAGGTATCATAATTAAAGCAATTAAAGATAGTTTCCAATTTTGAAAAAACATCACGCTAAGTAAACCAATTAAGCTAAGAGTGTCTTTAAAAATATTTAATAATGCAGTGCTAATTAGATTTACTAAAAGACTAACATCTACTGTTAATTTAGAGATGAATTTTCCGGTATGAATTTTATCTATAAATTTTGTATCAGTAGATATCAAAGATTTCATCATGTCCTTTTGAACATCAGCTTTTAATTCTTGTGATACATGAATCATCAAAACTTTTGCAATATATAAAGACATTCCTTTAGAAAAAAAAGCAATGACGATAATAGCCGGAATTATGTACATTAATTTTGCATCTTGATTAATAAAAATTTTTTCTATTGCCGGATCTAATAAATATGCAATTGAAGAAGTGCTACCAGCAACTAAAATTGAAAAAAAAATTGCCAAGATTATTTTTTTAAAATGTTTAGAGGTATAGTTTTTGTAAAGTCTTTTTATAATTTTTAGATTTTCGTTCATTAAATCAATTTATTAATTATCAAATTAGCAAAAATTAATAATCCTAAAAAATTGTTGCTTTTAAAAATCTTTAAACAATTTTTATTATCGTTTTTATTAAATTTATTTATTTGTAAATAAAACAAATGATAAAATATGAATATAGAAAAAATAAAAAATAAAATATGAAATTTAGATATTATTCCGATACATATTATTGATAAAAAAAATAAAAAATAGCTCATGTTTAAAAACTTTTTTGGACTCTCTTTAAATTTAATTGATGTTGACTTAACTCCTATTATTTCATCATCTATAATATCTTGATACCCATAAATTGTGTCGTATCCAAGTGTCCAAAATATGGCCCCAACATATAAAATCATTGGCGTGAGGTTTATTGAGTTTTCAACAGATATCCATCCCAATATTAGTCCATAGTTAAAAGTTATCCCTAAAAATAATTGAGGCCAATATGTATATCTTTTCATTAAAGGATATGTGAAAGCTAATGGCATTGAACAAAGAGCTAAAATTATTGTTAAATAATTAAAATTAATTAGAACTAAAAGTGCAAAAAAACATAAAATTATTGAATAAACTAAAGCAAGTTTTATAGATATTTTACCTGATGCAATAGGTCTATTTTTAGTTCTCGAAACTTTTTTATCAATTTCTTTATCAACAATATCATTAATTATACATCCTGCAGATCTCATAAGAACAGAACCAAGAAAAAACAAGACAAGATAAAATAAATATAAATGTAAATTTTTTGTGAAATCATAAGCTAAGGTTAGCCCCCAAGCACATGGCCAAAATAGCAACATATAACCTATTGGTCTTTTTAACCGTGTAAGCTCAATGAATAAATTTAGCTGGTTCATAAAAATTTACTTGTAAATAACAAAGGCAACATTGATAATCAAACTGATTCGTATGAATATTGATTATACAGTAACTGCGTTAATGTTTCCTGCAACTCCTTTGATAATGGGAGTTTATAGTAATAGATTCCATTCTTTAAGTTCTTTAATAAGAGAGCTTCATGATGAGCATGTTTATGAAAAGCATGTTCCACCGGAATGGAAAAAGCAATTTATAAATTTAAGTGGAAGAATTACTTTGCTTAGATGGTCTATTATGTTTGGGGCATTTGGTTTTTTATTCAATATGCTTACA
>MDTD01149331.1_pt1 | contig 10755 bp, 5 predicted proteins | sample 811221 | NCBI WGS metagenome assembly MDTD01 (sample SAMN05326646, study PRJNA326480) | marine metagenome | isolation source: seawater | place: Pacific Ocean: South West | collected 2011
CAAAAATAGATGGCGGCTGAACGGAGCATTTTACGAGACCAGGAAAGCGCCGCCTGCATTATGGAAATGTTGAGGAAGAGGTAGCGCGCAGGGCATTAATCAAAAATACTGACGTGATAATATCGGGATTGAGTCAATCTCATGTAAAAGCTTCAGAACCTCCTCGTCCGAATACCGTTTCCGGGCCATATACCCCCTCCAGAATCTCTGACAAATAATGGCCCTAATCTAGGGGGGGGAAGGACAATCTGGACGAAGCTGAATCAGGTCGGTAAAGTAAAATCATTCGTTATACAGAGCGCTGGAACTGGACAAACAGCGGCGGTCAGTCTGGTGGGACAAGCGTGGATGCGAGTGATCTTAACGGACTAAAAGCAGACTTGGCTTCCAAGATCCCTATATGGAAAAAGGTGGGGTTTTCGGAAGGTGATGAAGTTCGTCCGCAGAGATTGCCGCCTGCGGTTACGCTTTTTTCGCTGATGACAGATCCGCGGATCCCTGGAGACACTTGTGCCCTCCTGCCGGTGAAGGAGCGGCTTGCAGCTTCCACCGCTGTACTGACTGCCATCAGCGAAATGGCTGAAAAATTTCCTGAACTGCAGAAACGATATTTGACCGATGAGTTCGAGATCGGCGAAAGGGTGCGCGTACTGCCGACAGGGCATGTGTATCTGTTTGACGGTTATCTCGAATACAACGGGGAGAGATTTTTTCGCCTTAAGGTGCTCGATGACAATACGCAAAGTTCTCGCTCTTTCCCGATAAAGGAAGCAATTCGTCTCGAAAAGACAAACCGGCTACGACCAAAGGGGAAGGGGGACACGCCACTGGGAGCCTTCCAGCGGTCCAAGCTGGATTTTGTGATTGGGACTGAAACCGGCGGCAATGCTGCTTTGATGGCCAATCAGGTTGTGTTGGTGACTGCGCGGAAGAATTTCGAGGAATTTATAGAAGCTGTGCATATTTCGCCGCTTGATGCGTCCGGACATCGCTTTCCACTGAGCGACGTTATTCCATGGGGCACCGTAAACTCTGCCGGTGAAATCGAGTTCTCAAATAGTGCGGCAGCCTCGGGTGAGCCGCTTATCGCGGTGTCTCCACGGGCAGAGTATGTCGCGGAGTTTTGCAGGCGGAATAATCGGTCCGAGCCCCGGGTAATCGTTGATGGCGCATCCCGACTGAAGGATCTGCAAGCGCTCGATGACATAGTGGATCACAGCAAACTTTTGATCATTGCAGATCATGCCGAGGCAAAGCTTCTTGGAGAAATTTCAAGGCATGATTGCCTCGTCTGGAAAATGCCGAACGATTTTGAGTATCTGGCACAAGGTGAAACCGGGATTCTCCAATCCTTTTCAAGAGCATGCCAACGGGCGGCTCATTTTGAAATAAACAGGATTGCCTGTGAATCCCCTGTTTTCGATCAGTATGCGCGAGATCTTGTGGAAGCAGAATCACTGATCGAGGAAAACGAAAACGATGATCCGGTAAAACGACTTGTTTCGATTGCATTTGCCCGCCTGCTCGACCTTTCTTCGCTGGTATGTGAGGCGGATGACGATTTTGGGCGTTTCATCAGCGAGAGCATCGAGGGCGCCCTTTCAAACCTTCAGCTGCAGAAGCTATGGCTTCCCACCGAGGCATATAACCTCCTGAAAACTGTCTTTGAAGGGCTGCTTGAGAATGCTGCGAGCAACGGGGCAACTCCCTGGGACTTCAAGCAGCTCGAGCTATATGAGCTGCTGCTTCGTTTGGTGGAGAGAGATACAGATGTGACTGTCCTCGGGGCCAACAATTTCGCTGCGGCTTCGGCACGTCGGTTTCTTGGCGAAAACGAGCTAGACCAAGTAAGGGTAATGACTCTTGCAGAGTTTCTCACCAACCCAGTCGGAGATGATGCTGTTCTCACCGGGTGGCCTAAAATCAGAAACTTAGAACGCATTTGCGGAGCCTATCCCGCTTCAAGGATTTGGGCGCTGGCATACAGCTTTGAGGAAAAATGGTTTGCTGGTGCGGAGCATCGCCGCCGCCGCAATCTAATGCGTTGGGAAACAGGTGCTGAGAGGCTTGCTGAGATTTCGGGGGTTAAATTAGAAGTTATCCCAGAACATAAAGATGTCGATAATAAACCGGATGATCATGATCTCGGTGCTGATCAGGTTTTCGAATTCGAGAGAAGACTTGCCCGCGTCCGCAAAGGGTCGAGACCCGGGTCTCTTGAGGATGTAGAGCCTCGCATTGCGCGATATGTCGGCTTCGTCGGTTCGACGTACAGTTATCTTACTGAGACCCATAGTGTGCCGGTCGTGACTGGATTACTCCGTGAAGGCCAGCATAAGACCGAGAGAGTTCCGGTCGTGACAGTGGATGATCTTTCAATGGGTGATCTGGTGCTGTTTCGGGTCCAGGCCGACTCTGACAAGGACATGATCCGGTTTATCGCCGAACAGCTTTTTGAACCTGGCGAATATCAGAAAATCAGAGAAAAGGCCGAATCCTGGAAGGAATGCCTTCGGGGTATTGCCACCGAACCCAAAGATATTGCATGGAAACTTCAGCAGGCTGGGCTTAACAAATCAGATCAGGCCGTACGTTTCTGGTTATCGGATCCGAACAGAATTGGACCAGGCGATCAGGAGGATCTCAAATTCATTGCTGAGGTTTCCGGTGTTTCAGTATTAAGAAACCGCATTACGGAGATTTGGGAAGCCATACAAACGGTGCGGGGCGCACATACTTCTGCAGGATCAAAGCTGAGCCAGATGCTTATCAAGCAACTCCCTCAGCAGGTTCCCGAACTCAACGAAGCAGAGACAATTGTGGAACTGGCCATAGAAGACATCACGATCGGGAGCGTGGCAATTGTCGAGGTGGAGGCTATTGCCGAAGAGACAGAGCCAAGATCGCCCTCAGAAGTGAACAGATTGCTCCGAGAGCAGGAATAGGGATCGCGCGGAATGGCCAAGATGATCCCGGCAAGTGTTCCACAGGGAACACCCTATTCCGAGCGTCGGATATTCGCACTTTTGAAAAGTGACCCCAGTACGGAGGACTGGACGGTTCTTCACTCCCTCGGTCTGAGTCGCACGCAGATAGGACCATATGGAGAAATCGATTTTGTAATTCTCGTCCCGGGTAAGGGAATTGCATGCCTGGAGGTAAAAGGAGGCGAGGTTTCCTGCTCAGAGGGGGTCTGGAAAACGCGAAATCGCAAGACGGGTCAAATTAGCACACTTAACAAGTCCCCTTATCTTCAGGCACGGGCGGGGATGTTCCAGCTCGGTGAATCGATCGAGAAACACTTCGGCTCAAGTCACCCTGCATCCAGATGCCCTTATTCCTATGCCGTTGTCTTCCCGGATGTGCACGCCCCTCCAGTTGGCACGGAAGCAGAGGAATGGGAAACAATCGATATCGATACGCTAGCGACCCCGATTTCCCGACTGATTGCCCGAAACCTGAACAAATGCCATGAAAAACTCGACCGGAAAATTAAACCTGAGCAGACGTCGAAAGAAACCATCGATGCAATCAGCCGTTTTCTCAGGCCCAGTTTCGATCAGGTGATAGCCAGATCAACAGCGATTCATCGAACCGAAGAACAGCTGATCTCTCTAACCGAAGAGCAATATGACTATCTCGACATTGCGAGTGCCAACGAACGCGCGTTAGTCACAGGCGCCGCAGGGACGGGAAAGACGTTGCTTGCGCTCGAGTACGCGCGACGGGAAGCCGCAGAGGGACGTTCGGTCCTGTTTGTGTGTTTCAATAGAATATTGGGTGACTGGCTCGAGGAGGAAATTTCTAATTATAAAAAAGATAATATTACTACGCGCACATTTCACGGGTATTTGCGTTCGGTAATACTTAATTCCTCGTTCAGGGAGGAGTTCCTGCAGCGATCCAATGAGGTGACCCAGGCGCAGGTGTTTTCAGAACTGTATCCATTCTATGGCGAGCTTTCCCTGTCAGAGGGAGAGGTTCAGTTTGATACCCTGATTGTTGATGAGGCCCAGGATCTCGTTCGCCAAGAAAATTTCCAGATTTTAGCCAGTTTACTACGAGGAGGGCTTGCCGGAGGAAGGTGGGCAATGTTTGGCGACTTTACGAGGCAGGCGATCTACAGCAGCGCAAACAATTCAACAGCCGAATCAGGATATATAGAGCTTCTGAGAGATCACGCGCCCTCATTTCCCATTGTTCCCCTCCGGGTAAACTGCCGTAACACTCGCCAGATCGGGGAGGAAGCCGCCCTTTTATCGGGGTTCGACTCGCTCCCCTACAGATTATCTCTCGTCGATGGTCTTTCGGTCGATTATCGTTACTTTCGGAACCGCGATGAAGAGGTCGAACAGATCGAAAACGTGCTAAGTAAGTTAGTAAAGGAAGGCGTGGAACCGGCTGAAGTGGTCATACTCTCGCCAAATCGATTTGAAAATTCTGCTGTGTCAGGGGTTAGCGGAGAACTCGAATACAGAATCACGGATATACGGGAACTCGAAGGCTATCCAAAAGACTGCTTCGTATTTTCCACGGTTCATGCCTTCAAGGGGATGGAGAGCTCAGTCGTGATCCTTACGGGGTTCTCCGATCTGAGCACTGATGAACAGAAGTCGCTTGTTTACGTCGGTATGTCACGGGCGAAAAGTAATCTGGTGATGATCATTGGGGAAAAGGCAAGAAAACTAATTCCGGGCCTGGTGGCGAAGCAACTGTCCGAAGGATGGAATTGATGAGTGTACGTGATCAAATAATCCAGTTCGTCCATGAAGAACTTGTCGGACCATGTCCTGGCCTTCCGATGGTTCAGCTCAATGGCGAGGAAATTTTGCCGCCGCAGGATCCTCCCAGACTACGCTACGGCGCAGGTATTCTTTTTCCGTCAAAGATACTGATTGATGAGCAGGAAGATGACGCCGATGCGGCAGGTGTCAATCTGACCGAAAACGATGGCGATGACGACAGTCCGAGCGGAGCAGAAGCAACAGGCGAGGTTGATGAAAATGCTGATATCCGCGGGGATTCACAAAGCGAAACCGATCACGAACTGAACAGGGCAAACGAGTTTCTACCAAGCGCGCTTGGCGTAACGGTATTGATGCGTGTGCCTGACATCACGAGGGTTGAGGTATCGGCTGCGCAATACGCCAAGGAAACCTTCTCCGGCGAGGGGTATCGAAACCGCGAAGATCAGTGGGTTGCTACACCGTACTGGTTTCGCAAGCCGCTGAATCAAACTGTTGAAATAGAAGCGTCCAAACTGCTTGATGACGGGAAACCGGTTCACGAGGTTGAACTTAAAACTTCCAATACCGACACAAGCCTCGTGCTCCATATCTATTCAAGGCAGCCCGTCCAGGCCCTGCAAAAAACGGATTCTCGATCAAGGTTCGTAACGTTTACACTTGTAAATCGGACCCCTGCGCCGACGCGACCCGGTGATGAAGACTGCTTTTTTCAGTGCGGCATTCGTGTTGCGGGCGCAAATGATGAGCCCTGCTTTCTTGAATATCCCGAACGGATTTCTGACGGCAAGGAAACACCGGAAGAGAGCAGCCTTTCATTGCTTTACAGCCATCGAACAGTTTTTGCCGTTGGGCATGGCTGTTCAGCTGAATGGCAGGAGAACAATGGAGACTGCAATGAAGTTTCATCGTCATCCCTTCCAGTCCATGAGATTCCTCCAATTCTTCCGGCTGGTTTGCCCGATCTGAAGCTTTCGATGAGATCCATGAGCGGTGAGGACGGAAAAGCGACAAACGAACTCTGCAAGCGGCTGTCTGATGGTTATGCGACGTGGATCGAGGAACAGCGAAGGAAGACGGCCGATCTACCGGAACACCTGAAATCAGCCGCAACCGCAAATCTTGAAACCTGCGACGAATGCCTGCGGCGGATACAGGCAGGCGCGTCACTGCTCTCCGAAAATGCTCGCGCAAGAAAGGCATTTGCCTTGATGAACAGGGCCATGTTGATGCAGCACGAGCATTACCGGCTTTCCACTGAAGGGAAACGTTACTGGGAGGCGAAGGGTAAAGATTTGCAACTGGCCGAGCCATATGTAAAGCCTGATTACGACGCGTCTGAGAGAACTTGGAGACCCTTTCAACTAGCATTTGTGCTGATGTCACTTCGCTCTATCGTTCTTCAAGAGGAAGAGGATTTTACAGAGCGCGATATAGTTGACCTGATTTGGTTTCCTACGGGAGGTGGGAAAACAGAAGCCTACCTTGGTCTGACGGCATTCACGATATTTTGGCGGCGGCTCTCCAATCCTGACAATGCCGGCACCACGGCGCTTATGCGTTACACATTGCGGCTTCTCACAACGCAGCAATACCAGCGTGCGGCTTCACTAATTTGTGCGTGTGAGTATCTACGTCGCGGTTTGCCGGATCAGCTCGGCGCATCGGCAATTACGATAGGTCTGTGGGTTGGTGGCGGTGTGACGCCCAACACGGAAAAGGCTGCAACTGTAGCGCTCAACAAAGTTCTCCAGGGTGACCGCGAGAACCCATTTATCATCCTTTCCTGTCCCTGGTGCGGTGCTCAAATGGGACCAGTCAGGCAAGGGAGGAAGATTCGCGCAAAGGGGTATCGAAAGCTGACCGGACCAAATCGGGTGAGGTTGATTTGCGAGGATCATGACTGCGAGTTCAGCGAAGGGGTCAGCGAAGGAAAAGGTCTACCTTTACAGATTATCGACGAGCACATTTATTCGAATCCGCCGACACTCGTTATCGGGACTGTAGACAAATTTGCCTTGTTGCCCTGGTATCCTCGGGCACGGGCCCTGTTCGGCATTGATCAGGGTGATGTCGATCCACCTGATTTAATTATTCAGGATGAGCTGCATCTCATATCCGGCCCGGTGGGCTCGATGGTCGGGCACTACGAAACCGTCATCGATGCTCTCTCCACTAAAGAAGACGGTGAGCGGGAGATCAGGGCAAAAATTGTAGCCTCAACCGCGACAATCGCACGGGCTCCAGAACAGATTAAGGCATTGTATGGCGGGCGCGAAAGTTGCCTTTTCCCTCCGCAGGCGCTTCAGGCAGGGGACTCGTTTTTTGCCGAGGAAAGAAGCGATTTGCCCGGACGAACCTATGTCGGTGTATTCGCGTCAGGACTGCCGTCGCAAACGACGACGGAGGTCAGGGTCCTTTCTTCGGTGCTTCAGGCACCACTGAGCATTGACGGGTATGATCCGGAGGAACTCGACCCTTACTGGACTGCGATGGTCTATTTCAACAGCATTCGCGAACTGGGACACGCCGCGACCCTGCTGCGCGCAGACATACCGGAATACATGAACGTTATGTGGCGACGCCTCGGGTTTGAGCGTGCGTGGGGCGAGAAAAGTGCGGCACGCCGGCGTTTCATTAACTCGGATATGGAACTCACAAGCCGCGTACAGAACAGCGAAATAACGGAATACATGGAACGCCTGTTCGCGAAATATCCCAAGGAGGGCGGCGCGACACCTGTCGATGTGTGTCTCGCCACTAACATGATCCAGGTCGGGCTGGACGTACAAAGGCTGAGCCTTATGGCAATCATCGGGCAGCCCAAGACGACCTCGGAGTATATTCAGGCCTCAAGCAGGGTTGGGCGTTCGGGAGAAGGACCAGGACTGGTCCTGACAATTCTGAGCCCCGCAAAACCCCGGGATCGGTCGCATTTCGAACGTTTTCGTGCGTTCCACCAGAGCATTTATCGATATGTCGAGCCGACGAGTGTCACGCCATTTGCGATCCCGGTATCGGAGCGTGCACTGCATGCTCTTGTGATAACCCTCGCACGATATTGGGGAGGCGAGGATCAAATGAATTATCCTAGCGCTCCGTCAGACGTGCTCAGATCCAGGATAACGAGTGAAATTATTGAACGGGTTAAAATGGTGGAGCCCGCCGAGCTCGATCGTGTCTCGACAATTCTGAATGGAATATTTGATCACTGGGAGCGGTCTGAACTTCAGGTCTATGGAAGCTTTAGAGCTCCGACACAAGAAGTTCCAATGATGTACCCAAGCGGAACGCACCCCAGTGATGACTGGGATGATCGAGCCCGTTCGACGCCGTCGTCCATGAGAAACGTTGATGCAAGCTGCAGTGCTTCCGTGATTACCAATTTTCCCGAAGCGGTGACAGGCGAGTAGTTTGTAAAGTGGCTTACTTCAATCCGGTCAGGCGAGCACAACTCATCTCTCCATTTGGTGTGGGAGCGATTGTCAACTTTCCGCGAGACGAGGCCTTGATGACGGCGGGGCTCGATGCTTGGCCGTATGCAGACTCAGAATGCCCGCCCGAATGGCGAATAACTGAGGAGAGGCTTCAGTCTCGACTCGGTGTGACCCATTTCAGATTGCCCCCCGACTATAGAGTGGAGGATATCGATCCGCGATACGTTCGGCAGTCGACCCCATATGTGCGTTTTCCAAGATGGCATTTCTGTCCCGCATTTGGTTGTGGGCGCATGACGAAGCGGAGTTTATTCGGTGCTGGTGTCGCTCGCTGCCGCGATCCGAAACACAATGGTATTCCTGAGGACAAACGTCCGCGAATTGTTCCCGTCCGATTTATTGCTGTTTGCCCACGCGGGCATATCGAGGACTTTCCTTTCATGGAGTGGGTTCATAACGGGGAGAAAATTGCGGATCCCGAAAACCATATTCTGCGATACAAAGCGGGTCGATCAGCAGCACTTTCGGGAATTGTTATTGAGTGCTCGTGCGGGAAACGCGCCAATCTCGGTGGCGCATTCAACTACGATGAGGACTCAGGGGGGCCGCTTCATCGAATTGGGTATGATTGCGTGGGCGATCAGCCTTGGCTTGGAATCACAGAGGGAACGGGCAAGAACTGCGGTGCCTATTTGCGCGCGGTTCAGCGAGGCGGTTCAAATGTCTATTTTGCTGAAACTGTCAGCTCCATCTACCTGCCACTCTGGGGCGAGAAAACCGATCCTCGAATTGTGAGAGCGCTGGAGGATGCGAAAATCTGGGAAATCCTGACATCCGGTCTCGATGAAGGCAGATTTATTTCAGCTGATAGGATCGCAACCGTTGCGGCGATGCGAGATTTGGATGCCGAAAAACTCAGGGAAGCTGCGCAAAGAAAACTCGACGGGGTCGAAGAGGACAGGGAAGGTTCAGAAGAGGAATACCGACGTAGCGAGTACGATGCCTTCAAGGCGGAAAGGGGAGGGGCCGGTACCGACCTTCTAGTAGAAGCGCTGCCGATTGAGAAGTACTCAGACTGGCTGGCACCATTTCTCGAACGCATATGCCTTATACGGAAACTTCGAGAGACGCGAGCTAATCTGGGTTTTTCGCGTCTTCTCCCTCCGGGTTCAGAAGGCGTGGGAGGAGATATCCAGCCGCTTGCCAGAAATCGCGCAATTCGTTGGTTGCCCGCGATCGAAGTAAGGGGCGAAGGGATTTTTATAGAGTTTCGGCAGGAAGCAGTTGAAGAATGGGTCAATCAGACCCGGATCAGACAGCGCATCGCTGGTCTTGAGGAAGTCTATAACCGGGCGCGACAGCAACGGGGACAGACACAAGTCAGTATATCGCCAAAGTTTATACTGATTCATACGTTCGCACATCTCTTGATTAGGCAATTGAGTTACGACTGTGGCTATGGAAGTGCATCTCTTCGAGAACGTATTTATTGCGATCGAGAGGAGGGAAGCGAACCGATGCAGGGAGTGCTGATATACACTGCTGCGGGGGATTCCGAAGGCACGTTGGGAGGGCTTGTACGTACCGGTGAGCCTGGCAACATTGAATCGAGTATAAGTCAGGCCATACGAAGCGGCGGATGGTGCTCGTCGGATCCGGTGTGTATCGAGAGCATTGGCCAAGGAAGCGATAATGCGAATCTTGCTGCGTGTCACGGATGCGCACTGCTCCCTGAAACCTCTTGTGAGGAGGGCAATCGATTGCTCGACCGGGCGGTTATAGATGGCACGCCTCAGGATCGCGAACTGGGGTTTTTTACGAAATTGTCCAACTGAACCGGTTTTATTCCCAATAACCAGAAACGGCAAAAAGTTCGAGGAATTGACAGGTTTGATCGAATTTTGGTGATGAGTTGCTTCGAGTTATTTGCTGCCGGACAAGAGAGGAGATAGCGAGCGTTGCCGAGCCATATATTCCCTCCAGAATCTCTGACAAATAATGGCCCTAATCTAGGGGGGAAGGACATACTCTCGCCTGACAACTGCCGCAAATATCTCAACCCTGAAAAGACGCGTCAATGTCAGTCCTGAGGCTGCCCTGCCCTGCTACGCCGGCAAATGGACGCCCGACAGCGGCCCCATCGTTGGTGGTGTGGGTATTGCTGCTACCGGGCTAGGGCTAAAGGCCGCCCGCACCCTGAGCGACCCTGAAGCATACGGCATTTTAAAAAGAAGCTTAGACAGGGCTTTACTCGGAATCCGATTAATAAATTTCGTTCCTGGCGCTGGGGTCATCACCTCCATCGGGACAGATCTTTTAGCGAGCGCCATATACTCAAATAGTTTGTGGGCAGGATATGACGATCCTCGCGAGCAATTGGGTGCCGACCAAAAGGACCAACCACATGCTCGTCGGAACATTATGAGAAATTAGATGTAGGTAGAGATGTAGGCAGTGATGACACTTACCATATAAAATATTGTTTTTATTGTAAGAATGGCGGACGGGGTGGGATTCGAACCCACGATACGGGGTTACCGCATACACGCTTTCCAAGCGTGCGCCTTCAGCCA
>MDTD01120736.1_pt1 | contig 10753 bp, 2 predicted proteins | sample 811221 | NCBI WGS metagenome assembly MDTD01 (sample SAMN05326646, study PRJNA326480) | marine metagenome | isolation source: seawater | place: Pacific Ocean: South West | collected 2011
CTCGAGTTGCCTATTATCGGAACCGTCCCCTACCCACCAATCTCCGGCAAATCCATGAAAGTCGCCCAATGTGTACGTTTGAGGGGGACAACCTGTGCGCTCCACCCCCGTAATGACGGGGTAGTTGGTGACCAATTGGTACTTCTTGAAACCCTCGTCGAGTCCGACGACTCCGCCGTAAATCTTAACTGTTGCTAGATGCAGGTAATTAGTTCCAGTTTTGATTATACGAACAGCCGTGATATCCATTGAATCTGATGTGACATCACATGCAAATCTTTTTGTGCCTGATTCTGTGTATGTATATGTTCCACATGAAGTCCATGAAGTTTCTCCATTTTTTTGCCACTCGATTCTGAACTCGTCAAGCCTGTCCCCGCAACAATCCATGCGGTTTGTGATCTCCACAGATGACAAAGCTCGGACACCTGTTTGTACATTGAGCTGTATCCAATTATTAGCCGCACTATTAGTATGTGAAATTGTGTTAGAGTTCCCGTCGAGAACATTTGATGCTGGGTAATCCGCATTAGGGTTGCTCTGCGACGCGCTCATAATTTCAAAGGGAACCGTTTGCTGGATGGCGTAAGTGTCTACGACACCTGTCCATACTACATGCGATGACTTGCACGAGTCATAACCGCACATACATCGACCCCCCCAATCAGTATGCAAGTAAAAATATTTATAACCATCCGCCTCACATCTGTTTGCGCATTCTTGCGCGCGATCGGGATCCGCCATCGGATCTGAAGGATCTAAAAAGAGCGCGTAACCGCCCGATTGGGGTCCCGCTGGTTTAGTATACCCCGAACAGCGTTTATCAGGGGCTATGAGCTTGTAAGACGATTGTTTGTTAGTCGCACAGTAGCAGATGTTGTCATCGTCGTTGTAGTACATCGTGTCGAAATTGTTGTCCTCTTGCATTTTTTCTAAACATACGGAACTGCACTCGTCAAAAGTGGTTGCGGTAGACGTGACGTAATTGAGAAATCGCCCGCCCTCTATGTAATTCCCGACGACACTTAATCTTGGCACGACCTGTCTCCAAGCGGTACCCTCCTCGTCTTGATACGTTCCCGCCGCACAGTCCTCACAGACTCCGAGTAGACCCTCTGTTTTGCCGGTCGCACAATCCTCGCAGGCGGAGCTGCCGGCTGCAGAAGATTTACCCGGCTGGCAGTATTTGCACCCGGCTCTACCGACCTCGTCTTGGTACTTACCAGCAGCGCACGGGTCACAGGACGCAACTTTGCAAATACAGGTGAAACCATCAGAGCCACAATCTACAGAGGAGTCCGTGTTGGTGTTGAATCCCACGCGGGAGTTGCTGGGGATGTAGCAGCCACGTGGGGCATCAGTAAAACTACCGGAGGTTACATCATAGGGATCTATAATCGCTAATGATCCTTTCGCCGCCTCACACTCATCAAATGACGTGATCCATGTATCGCAGGTGCCAGAAGTTATTATTTCGTACGAAAACCCTGTCACAAACTCCCCGGGCTGACAGCCATACGCTGAAACTACATGTACTAACAATAATAATAGAAAATACATTTTTAAAACTATACTGGTTATTTATACTACAGGCTACTTATAAGTTTGCACAGGTTATGGTTTCTCCGTCCACAATAACTTTACGCCTATCGTTTGTGTTCGGATGATCGCCCATCCAAACGTTCTCCGAAGAGTGTGTGAAGGTTTGTTCTGGACAGTCTGGTGGATAAGTATTGAAAGTAATCACAGAGTCCTCTAACCTCGACGTCTGTAAAGAAATCTCAAACGGATCCAACTCACATATGCTGGACACCGTGGACAACGAATAACCATGCGGACACTTGATTGCATAAGTTGTCGCGCCGACCGCCATTTCTGTGGTTTGACTTCCCCACGCATTATAGGTATCGCACTCGCCAGTTGCACAGGCACACTGTGTCACGTCACTGTGGACAGCCATGAAAAACTTCTTGGATCCGTCGTTTTCGCATCTTTGTGCACATTCGTTCCGATAGTCCACATCATAGAATGGGTCCGACGTGTCTGTAATTTTTGTCCCGTACGCAGAGTCCCATTTGGGTCCGTTGGAAGGTGCTTTGAACCCATCGCCACAATAATGCCCTAACTTATCCAATTCGTAACGTGGGACAAATTTATCTATCTTACACACACACTTATGACTCGCACTGCAAGTCTCCGAACTCATCTGCCAAGTCATACTTCCCGCTATTCGAATACCACCACCTGTTCCGGTAAAGGTTTCCGTTAATCCGTACATGTATTCCACCGCCAACGCCAGCTCCTCTTTCGTCGTGACCTGATCACCCAAGGTACATGGTCCGTCCTCTTCTCTGTAAATGTAAGACCACCTATCGCGCTTACATATACACGTGTTATCGTAGCTACAGTCCCCTGTACCGCTGCCGAACCGGAAACCACTTTGCGTCTGGAAATCCGCTACATTTATTGTGCATCCGCTAACTGTGCCACCGTCGTTATATAATGGAACTTCGTGATCGATCTGTTTCAGCGCAATTTTGCATTCGTTTATTGACGTAATGGAGGTATACCCCTTGGCTTCACAGCTATCTGTTTTAATCTTTACATAATCTTTCACGGGCGGTGTTTTTTGGCATATGCACGTGTATCCACCTTCACAATTCGTCCGATCGTCCGGTTTATATACATGATTGAACACCATGCGCCCAGATGGCTCCACTACACACCCGGATGCGTACAGTGGTGTGTCTCCTGCCACTATATATCCATCGGATCTTATTCGCAGAGCATCTGTACAAACATCTTCGTCTACAATTGGGTAGAACCCCGCGTCCTCGCACGTACCTGACGTTATCTCTGCGTAAGAATCGGAACTGTCGTAAATAGAGCAAAAGCAAACAGAACCAGAAGGACACGGGATATCGGTTATAGATTTTTCTAAATAAATTGTACCTGTAGAACCCGTCTCCAATCGACCCCCTGCAAATCCCCCAGCCACTACCGGTAATCTTGAATTCGGAGCCGCTGACCGCTGCGCTGCATCCACACAGTCATAAAAATTAAATACAGGGAATAACCCAGCATCTGAACACGTTCCTGACAGAATAGGTACGATGCCCTTGTGCATGGCGCAGTGCCACCCTCCGTATCCACAAGGTCTGCCCTCATAGCTGTTGAAATGCATTTCCCCCTGATCTGAGTTATATATACACCCGCTTGCCATATTTGAAGTATCTTGATCGCTATACGTCCATCCAGTATTTTCACCTAGTTCCCTACAACTGTCGGCGTTCATAGTGTAACTTCGGGTACTTACCATGCACACGCAATCCTTGCACCCCACACGCGAATCCAGACTCATGAACCCACCCACGCTGCAGCCGCTAGGCAGTGTTTGTTGCCGAGACTTGCACACGCAGGGGCTACTCTCTGTGCAGTCCATATTAGGACTATCATCTAGTACGCAGTCCGCTTGGTTTGATCCCCACGCCGCGCCAGGTGGTGGAGCGATGCCAGAATTGGACATTCGACACGGACCATTCGACGGTCCGCTGACGTAGCACCAATATTCGTTGTTATAGAACGGACCACCCAGATGGGAATGCGTGGCTGGGCATGGGTTTATGTAGATACCTAGTGTATCTAAAACCGCGCCGAAATCTTCGTTACGGACCTTCATATACCCGTTCGATTCGCATGTGCCTGAAGTAAACGTCATGTATAGCGGTTCTTTGTCGGCACATTTCCACTCGCCAGTACCACATGGGTTTCCTGGGTATTTGTTTTTACATATACACCCAATGGGTGTGCCAAACAAAGATACACCGCACGATTTGTCCGACGGATCAGGATTGTACCGGATTGCTGGATCCAGACCCGAGGATTCGTCAACAAGTAAAACAGAACAACCTGTTGGTACGGTGTTAGGGGTAGACATTGGATCTTCAAAGGTCTGACCCCCTGAAAAACTCCCCAGACCGGCAGAGTTGCATTCCGCGAGTGTTGTTATATCCAGAAAATTATTCGACGTACATGTACCGCTAGTTATTACTTCATAATGATCCGTTGGACTGTCGTACGTGTTATAATAGACCTTTTCATGAACCTCGTTATACACACATCCGCTTGCAATGTCATCCCAATTGCCGGTTTCAAAGGTGAAATCTATGGACCCAGCGAACTCGCGACACCGCTGCTCCAATCCCGGGAGTCCCAATGACGTGAGCGACGAGTCACACTCTGAGAGAGTGTCTATCTTGTAGTGTCCATTGTCCATGCACGTGGATGACCCGACTTGAGTTAAAGATACCTCGGAAATATCAGCTTCGTATTCGCAAGTTGCACCCGCAGCGTAGGAGTACTCGACGGGCATAAAGTCGTAAAGTTTTGTCTCTACTCCGTTAAACAAACATCCACTGTACACTGTACTCGCTACGATATCCGTCGTACCAGATAACCCGAGATCATTTCCGGCTGTTTCACAGTCGTACGCAGACCACGTGCCGATAATTGACTGCATCTGCACCTCAAATATAGAAGACGATTCGCACATACCGCTATTTAGTTTAAAGTAATCTTGAACCACGTCAGCAGTGTCGCACATGCTCGCGTCGTACTCGTGACATCGCTGACCGTTCATGTCCACATACAAGTCTGTATTTTTATTCATAGTCTCGCCCAGACAGGAAGTACACGTGTACTCATCTATTTCCAGACCATCCAATTCACTACCACAGAAACGATTTTCTGAAATCTGTGTAACTATCGAAGGCAATGGCTCTTGATATTTCATAAAGGGAACATACTCCTCTATATCGTACCCTTGCATCAAAGCGATGCGGTAGGATTGATCTGGGTTCAAATACACTGGAACGTTGTTTTTTCTGAAGGTAGTATAGGGTTGTGCGCACTCGCATTTACCGCGCCAGAAATTACACATACTGTCGGGCAGTAATATGTTGCAGGTGATGGGGTCCTGAGGTACGCCCCAAAACAACCTGTCAACCCCATTGCCATCCGTTTCGGTTATTTTTAAATGAGGCGGACGCGGCATGCATTTTGGTCCTTTCATGTCGTACCCGAAATACCCACTACCAGTGCATTCCGTATGTGCAATTGTGCAGCCACAGTGTCCGGTATCCGCGTGTACAGCGAACCCGATCACAGGCTCAGTGATAGTGCTCCATGTCAGTGGATTCCCCACGTCGTTTTTATCTCTACATGCGTGAAAACAAGCGTCTGCCCGCTGTGTCAATGTTGTTCCAGGGTTTGGCGGGGTATTATAGTATCTGTACAAGGTACCTCCAGACACTGTATCACACGTTGAGTTGAAACAAATGCACGGGACACTCTCGTTGACATCGATACTGTAGAATTCGTGTCCGAGACATGCATCCGAGCAAACTCCCGCTTTCACCTCACCTGTCTCGCAGTGTTCGTCGGGAGATACAATAGTGGACGCATTAGCATTATCCCCGTAAATATGCACCATAATATCGTTCGCGCAAACTTCCATAGTCTGCTCGAATGATATTTCCGCATCGCAGAAAGGACCTTTCAGGCACACACCAACAGCCTCCTCGTCTTCGATACCACAAAGGCTTTTATTGTAACTTACAACATCCGAGTAGTATACGTTAGACGCATTGGATAAAGCCCACCCAGAGCCAGAAAGAGATTCGACGTTTGCGAAATCACACTCCAGTGCGCTTATCGTGACAGGAGTATCTATATCAGGACTACAGCTCTGCTCCTCGGTGCACATCAGTGCACACCCTTCTGCTGGGTTACCACCATTAAAGCATTCGCACGTCCCTTGTTCGTACCCAAATGCTACCGCACCGCTTCCCTTTACGCAAATGCCCCAAGGAACGTCTTCGCCCTCTCCACACGGTCTATCAGTACCCGTGTACTGGGGCACTGGGCAGTTGTATCCACACGCTTCCCCACCTATACCATACCCCGTGCACTCACAGTCTGCATAAGCACATGTCCCCTGAACATTTCGCTCCGTATCCATGTATACATCGCAAAAACCATCCCAGTTGGACGCGCATGGTGGTGGCATGGGCGTATTAGTGAGGGGAAGCCCTTCGCATCCCTCCTGATATTCCTCGCACCCTACGCACACCCTGCTCTGGTCATAACATTTTTCGACGAAACCGCCGTCACCCGTCATTTCTGACTTCCACTTGCAAAATTTCCCCCATCGATAGTCCAGCTCGTGGATTTTTAAAGCCTTACAATCGGTAAAATCGGGCGCACTCCTTAATAAAAACTCCTCGCAAGCGTCGTCCGTAAACTCATACATCACCAGCTCGACGGTACCGCGCCCATAAAGAGTAACACTGTCAATTTCGGCGTTCACTTCGCCGTAGTATGCTTCGTCCGAATCACCAAGTCGCCCGTACGCAATCGTCTGCTCATCATCACTTATCATCTTCATCCGGTGTACAAACAGTTTGGGGAAGTTTACCGTTTTGTTCCCGTCTACATTAACTTCTTTAATATATTTTGTGAACTTGCACCGGTCGTAGGAAGGCATCTGAGTCCACTTACCGTTCACGAATTTTTCAGCAAGGTTGTACACGGTTGCGTCCGATGGAATCAAATGATCGACACAAACATCATACTTTTCCCCAATAGGACACACGTCCGTCAGCGAAGCATTCGAATACTTTGCCCTGTGCACGTAGGGGTCGTCAAAGGAATTAATTGGAAATCGCCAAGGTTCAGACATTAATGTTGCCATATCCTCCACATGGTCCATCTCCCAGCGAGACTTCCACTGTTCCGGCGTTAATCCCGCATCGCAACGGTCGGCACAGAAATCAGGATCCGCACACACACCGTTCTTCGTGCATCCCAGTTGTTGAGATAAACACCACTCAAATACATTCACTTCACCTTCAAGCACGCGTGAATCGCAAATATCCTGAGCAATTTCACCCTCGAGATTCGCACAATCCTCTTCGTTTTTCAACAAATGTTCTGCGTCGCATTTCCCATCTGCATTAGAATCTACACAACATCCGGATGCCGTTCGCAGCGCTGCTGGAACATCTGAACGGTAACAAAACATCGTACGCTCGTACTTCTGAGCGCGCAGCGCAACCTGAGCGTTCGCCATGGACGGATGCGACGTGTCTGTGCAGTCTGCAGTCGTCGTGCACGAAGCCGTTTCCTTATGTACCAAAGGCACGCCGTTATCCCCATTGCACGTTTTACCCTTGTACTGTGGAGCAGAGACGTCACAATTATCTCCATACCATCCAGCGTCGCACTCGCAGCGTCCACCGTAACAGTCCCCGTGCAAACAGCCGGCATCGCCACCACATATTTGACATCGACCGTTGACTTCGCGCATACCCTTTGGACATAAGCAGCCTGGTGTAGGAGTATGCACGCACTTACCACCAGTTTCGGCACACGTCGAAGTGCATTCTACGTCACACGCTGGTCCATAGTAGTGTTGTTTACAACCGGCACAATCGGAAGCCGCGGAAAAATGCCCTTCACATTCGCACATGACTCCAGACCCAGCATAATCGTCCTTCACATCACCATTGTGGCACATCGAATCAGGTACCACAAACTCACACATTTGTGGTCCCGTTTTAGGATATGCAGATTCAGTACACTCATTGCACGAATCCCCTGTGAATCCGGCGTCGCATTTGCAGCCATAGTCACCATGTGAGTTCAATGCGACCAACTCACCATGTCCGGGATTGTCTGGACATGAATATTTATCGTACTGACAAAACGGTCCTATACGATCATCTGCGCACATTTCGCAATTTCTCCCGTCGAAATTTCGACTGCAGTTACACGCGCCACTCGCAAGGCATGTTCCGCGTGAACCACATGTTTTATCAGGATGACAGTCGCACTCGTCACCAGCCCAACCGACATCACATATACATCCTCCGACGCCTACCGCGCACTCGCCGTTTGTAACACCAAGTGTCGTTCTATTTCCGCGAGCGCAACAATCCAGACTACAATCCGCCCCCGTATGCTTTATTGCGCACTCGCAGTATGCAAACTCACCATCCCACCTACAAACACCGTTGTTTCCGCTGCACCGACCCGGACACTCCTTGTCGCATAGCTCACCCGCGTAACCAGCAAAACAATTACACTCACCCGTCATCGCGTCACAATTACCATATTTACATGCCTTACAGTCGATGCTACAGTCTGGACCAGCGGTACCTTTGTTACACTGTACTGAACCATCGCGAAGACACATTCCACGCCCGCTCGCGAAATAATTATAGGTACCGCCACTCTCAGCATGCAACACACCTTCAGCGTTTTCTTCCGTTCCCTCCTTGCATAACACTTCGCAACGCGGACCGTAATAGTTTCGCTTACACTCGCCAGTACATCCGTCCTCGAACATTGATGTACAATTTGCGCAATTATAACCCCAAAATTGATTTTCACATTGACAACCGCTCGATACATCACCAAGCGGCGTAGTAATGGAATCGACATCCCACACACTATCAACGAGCTTACCATAACCGCAGTCAATAATTTCACAGTGAGCTCCAGTATAGGGGTGAACGCAGCGGCAACTGCCGTCAACGTAAATGCCGGTACCACACGCGTTCAACTGCTGGTCAATATTATCAGCAAACCTATGAATAAAGAAAGCCAGACCAGCTACAAATATAGCCGATACAACTGTCAACCAAGGGACCATTTACCAACCAACTATCAGCCTAAATACTAGTAAAAAAACGAATAAAACCCAGCAACTTGATCTTAACCTACCGCGACATATACTACAGTGATAATTACCGTGCAAGTGAAGGGAAAATAAACAAGAATAGTGTAACGCAGCGCCACATTCACAGGGAGACTGGCTACTACAGTTTTCTAAACATACATAACATCTCATTAGAAAATACATTTTTATAATAAATACACACTATTGCTCCACGAGTTTTATAATCTTTGCAAGCTTCGATTTCAAAACTTTATTTTCCGCCTCGAGCTCAGCATAAGAGCGCTTCTTCGTTTTGGGCTTGGCTTTGGACTTGGCTTTGGTTTTTTTGCGCCAAATGGAGCAAGTGCCGTCCGTCCAAGTAAATCTGTGACCGCGCATTTCGCGAGTGACAGTCCCTTCGAGTACATTCCAACCGGTACAATCTCCACATAATATCTTACCGTTACGAATCGTATGACAACAGTTACAGCCCGGATCGCCGTCCCAATTGATGTGCATGCAACTTAAAATGTCATTTTTCCAACGGATTTTCCCGTTTTGAGGAAAAAACTTGAACAATGTTAGACCCGCTTTTTTCACTGTTTTGCACTTGCTACATTGAACAATTACCCCGGCATTTTCGTCAACTTGTGGGTCTTTTTTGTTCTTTAAAGTCTCTGCAAGAAATTTTTTTGCGGTTACACACGGTTTATCTGCCGTGAACGACATAGTATCTTAAAGAATTTTTACAATTACAATTATGTCTATATACACCATTAAATTTGAACCGTAGGTATTTCTTTAATATCATCCCAGTAAAGCGCAGTTTTGCTAAACTTCAAACACGCCAGCTGCGGGTCGCGGAAATGGGGTCGTAAATCGCTCATATGATAGGGACCGTGCACGTTAGCGCATTTCTTGTCCAAATTGAGCGTGATAAACATCGCGTAAGATTTACCCCCGGATATCACATTTATGTTTTTCGGATATCTATGAAAAGCGAGATATGGAGAGACTACTCATTTATGTTTTTGTTCCAACCAATATAAACACGTAGGAGGTTCGATACTTATAGAAATAGAGTTTTTTTTATGTACATTATAATTAACAAAGAGTTCGATCACAGCACCTTGCCGACAAATAATCCTCCGAGGAGACATGGTTCGCGCATGCAGTATTGTACTCTGTCTGTGTCGCAAACACGCAGCAGTCCGAAACCTTACACGTGTCTGCGCTGCTATCACATACACCGGCAGTTGTTTTGTAACCTCCGTAATTTGCGCAGTCTGTCTCGAAACAGTGGCTGCGCGTATCTACGACATCACAGTGGTCGCCCATCCAACCGGCGGCACACTCACAGATATAAAACTCCCCGTCGTCAGAGCAAGTACCGTGACTGCCACACTGGTTCGTACACACTCCCGCCTGAGAAGCTACAAGAAGCAACTTGCCGTTACACACGTACTTAGAAGCACCAGAACTTACGTCCAGAGTTGTCGCATCACCCCAGTCGTTCGCGCTCGCATCCCAACACCGCATTTCGAACGTTGATTCGCCAACACGCGTCTGCTTACTGAGAATAGTATCCCCCTCTGCCAAGACAGACCAACTTCCATTATCAGACTCGACGCTCACAATAGTTGTCGTACCGCCTGAAGAGTCGTCCGCAAGATCAAACGTGACACAGTTATCTGAGGCAGCTCCCTCGTGACACGTGTCGTCTTCGTCTTTGTTCTCCGGGGCAACTGCAAGCATGGGCTTACCGAGTCCCTGAATCATTTTCTGCGTCTTCTCACTCAAATCCTTTGGCTCGACCTCAAAACGCGATTCACGCACAGCTTCCTTTATCGACGCGCCGGTAGCTAACTTTTCTTTCAAAATCTCCTTTGCGTAATCTTTATATACTTTTTGTCTTTCCTTCAGCTGAGTCGGGGTCGGATTGACGTTCTTACGAGCACTAACAAGAATATTGCGTTTTGCAGCTACTGTCGTCTGCTTGTCGCAAATGCGCCCACCCCATCCGGCGTCGCACAC
>MDTD01005193.1_pt1 | contig 10751 bp, 8 predicted proteins | sample 811221 | NCBI WGS metagenome assembly MDTD01 (sample SAMN05326646, study PRJNA326480) | marine metagenome | isolation source: seawater | place: Pacific Ocean: South West | collected 2011
GGTTCAGAATATAAAATTAAAGCAGATCTAGTTATAAAATCGTTAGGATTTGACCCTGAAGATCTTCCTAAATTATTTAACGCAAAAGAATTAGCTATTTCACAATGGGGCACAATCAAAATTGATTTAAAAACAATGCAAACAAATTTAGATGGAGTTTTTGCTGCAGGTGATATTGTAAGAGGTGCATCGCTTGTTGTTTGGGCAATAAAAGACGGAAGAGACGCAGCAGATCAAATTGAAAAATACTTAAACTCTAAAGTAAATAAAAATAAGTCTGAGGAAGCAGCATGATAAAAAATTATAAAAAAAACAAAAAACTATTATATGAAACTCACAATTACAGTTCAGAAATGGAACATGATGCTTGTGGAGTTGGTTTGATTGCCTCAACTGACGGTAAAAAATCAAGGAAAGTTGTTGAATATGGTATCGAAGCATTAAAGGCTATATGGCATAGAGGAGCCGTAGATGCAGATGGAAAATCTGGCGATGGAGCAGGAATACAAATAGAAATCGCTCCTGAATTTTTTAAAGAAAAAATTTTAGCAACAGGTCATACGCTTGATGAAGATAGAAGAATTTGTGTTGGTATGGTTTTCCTTCCAAGAACTGATTATGCCAAGCAAGAAAAATGCCGAGAAATAATTGAGTCTGCTCTTCTTGAGGGAAATTATTACATTTACGGTTGGAGGCAAGTACCGATCAACCCAACAGTTTTAGGAAAAACGGCAGATCAAAGCCGACCAGAAATTGCTCAAGTAATGTTCAAAAAAAATGAGGATTTAAAAACCAACGACCTTGAACGTGATCTTTTCGAAACACGAAAAAAAATAGAGAGAATATCAAGAGAAAGCCAATTAAAAGACTTTTACATATGCTCGTTTAGTTCTAGATCGATCGTATATAAAGGCATGTTTTTGGCTGAGATGCTTTCAGAGTTTTATCCTGATCTTAATGATGAAAGATTAACTTCTAGATTTGCAGTTTTTCATCAAAGATATTCAACAAATACTTTTCCAAGTTGGGATCTAGCTCAACCCTTCAGAACTTTGGCACATAATGGTGAAATTAACACTCTTAAAGGGAATATTAATTGGATGAAAATTCATGAACAAGACATGTCCAGTCCACTTTTTAAAAATGTAAAAGATTTGAAACCAGTTATAAGAAGCTCATCCGACTCAGGCGCTCTTGATAATGTTTTTGAATTATTAGTACACTCAGGCAAATTAGCCCCTTTGATTAAATTAATGATGATTCCCGATGCCTGGTCCAAAAGAAGTAAAACTGTTCCAAAAAACCATCAAGATTTATTTAATTTTTTGAATAGCACAATTGAACCATGGGACGGACCTGCAGCAATTTGTGCTACCGATGCAAAATGGGTGTTAGCATCATCTGATAGAAATGGATTAAGACCATTAAGGTATTCAATAACCTCAGACAATTTATTTTTTGCGGGTTCAGAAACAGGAATGATTAAAATACCTGAAGAAAAAATAATTGAAAAAGGCAAATTAGGCCCAGGTCAAATAATTGCAATAGATCTTAAAAAAGGAAAACTTTTTAAAGACAAAGAGATCAAGGATTACCTTGCGAAAGATTATAAAAAATACAGTAAACAAATAATTGATTTAGAAAAAAAGATTTCAAATGAGAATGAAAAGCCAAACTTTACAAATGAAGATTTAAGAAAACGACAATATTTATCGGGACTTAGTATCGAAGATTTGGAACTAATTCTCCATCCTATGGCGGAGGAAGGAAAAGAGGCTTCTGGTTCAATGGGAGATGACACTCCGGTAGCAGTTCTATCAAGTCACTTTAGACCAGTGGCACATTATTTTAGACAAAATTTTAGTCAAGTGACAAACCCACCAATAGACTCTTTGAGAGAGAATAAAGTAATGAGCTTAAAAACAAGATTTGGAAATTTAGGAAATATTTTAGATTTTGATAACCTGACAGAAGAAAATATTTATGTTTTGGATAGTCCGATACTTACAAATTCACAATTTAAGAAATTTAAAAAATTTTTTTCTAAAAAGATCAGGGAAATTGATTGTACTTTTAATATAAATTCTTCATTAAAAGACAGAATTGAGGAAATTAGGGAGGAAGCAGAAACTTCTGTTCGGGAGGGAAGCACTTGCCTAATACTCAGTGACAAAAACATTGCCAATGAAAGGGCTAGCATACCAAGTATTTTAGTTGTTGGAGCAGTTCATTCGCACCTAGTTAAACTTGGTTTAAGAGGATATTGTTCATTAAATGTTGAATGCTCGGATGCTTTAGACACACATTCATTTGCAGTTCTAATTGGTGTCGGCGCTACAACTGTGAATCCTTATTTAGCTATTGATAGTATTTTTCAAAGATACGAAAAAAAATTATTTGGTCAGTCCGATTTTCAAAGTTGTGTGATCAAATTTAAAAAATCAATCGATGCAGGTCTTTTAAAGATAATGTCAAAAATGGGAATCTCAGTTATAAGCTCTTACAGAGGGGGCTGTAATTTTGAGGCTGTGGGTCTAAGTAGAGCAATAGTATCTGATTATTTTCCAGGTATGTCCTCTAGGATTTCAGGTATTGGAGTTATAGGAATTGAAAAAAAAATAAAAGAATTACATTCTAAATTTACAGCAAAAAATGTATTTACATTACCTATAGGTGGTCTCTATAGATATAGAAAAAGCGGTGAAAATCATCAATATCAAGGTAAATTAATTCATTTGTTGCAAAGCGCAGTTGGAAGCGGGTCTTATGAACAGTACAAGAGGTATTCCACAGGAATACACAATCTGCCACCTATAAATATAAGAGATTTATTAGAATTTAAGAACTCCAAAGAGGCAATAGACATAAAGGAAGTAGAGCCAATTGAAGAAATTTTAAAAAGATTTGGAAGCGGAAGTATGTCTCATGGTGCTTTATCAGCTGAAGCACATGAAACTTTAGCAACTGGAATGAATAGAATTAAGGGGGCTTCTTGTAGTGGTGAAGGCGGTGAAGATGCTAAAAGATTTGAAGTACTTCCAAATGGAGATAGTGCAAATTCAAGAGTAAAACAAATTGCTTCAGCAAGATTTGGAGTAACTGTCGATTATTTAAATAATGCAAATGAGATAGAAATAAAAATTGCTCAAGGAGCAAAACCCGGTGAAGGAGGACAATTGCCAGGCTTTAAAGTCACTGAGGAAATAGCAAGATTGAGACATTCAACTCCTGGAGTAACCTTGATCTCACCTCCTCCTCACCATGATATTTATTCGATTGAGGACTTAGCCCAATTAATTTATGACTTAAAACAAATTAATCCTAAGGCTAGAGTTGGAGTTAAACTAGTAGCCTCAACCGGTATAGGCACAATTGCGGCAGGAGTTGCAAAAGCAAAGGCGGATATTATTTTAATTTCAGGTCACTCAGGAGGAACGGGAGCTAGTCCACAAACTAGTATCAAATATGCAGGCATACCATGGGAAATGGGTCTTACGGAAGCTAATCAAATATTGACGTTAAATAATTTAAGGCACAACGTTACTCTTAGAACAGATGGAGGGCTTAAGACTGGAAGAGATGTAATTATAGCTGCAATGATGGGAGCAGAAGAGTACGGTATGGGTACTTCTTCTCTTGTTGCAATGGGGTGTATTATGGTTAGACAATGTCATTCAAATACATGTCCAGTAGGAGTTTGCAGCCAGGACTCTTCTTTAAGAGAAAAATTTACTGGCACACCTGAAAAAGTAGTAAATTTATTTAAATTTGTAGCTACTGAAGTAAGAGAAATCCTTGCTTCATTAGGCTTCAAATCGATCAACGAGATTATTGGTAGAACAGATTTGTTATCTCAAGTAAATAAAGGAGCATCAAATTTGGATGATTTAGATTTAAACCCTTTACTTGTTCAAGCCGATCCTGGGGAAAATTTAAGGTATTGTAAAGATAATCATATTAATGAGGTTCCAGAAACATTAGACGAGAAGATATGGTTAGAAATACAAAACAAGATTAATCCATCAGAAGAAAATAATTTCGAGTTTGTGATAGAAAATACTTTTAGGTCTGTAGGAACTAGATTATCTCATAAAGTTTATAAAAAATATGGCAACAACAAATTAAAAGATGACACAATAAATATAAGATTAAATGGGTCGGCGGGCCAGTCTCTTGGTGCTTTTTTAACAAAGGGAGTAAGCCTAATTGTAGAAGGAGATTGCAATGATTATGTAGGTAAAGGATTATCAGGAGGTAAAATAATAGTTAAACCATCTAAAAAAAGTAAATTAGTTTCAGATCAAAACACTATTATTGGCAATACAGTTTTGTATGGAGCAACTTCTGGAAGCCTTTATGCTTCTGGTCAAGCTGGAGAAAGATTTGCAGTAAGAAATTCAGGAAGTTTAGCAGTTATAGAGGGTTGCGGCGCCCATGGCTGCGAGTATATGACAGGGGGAACAGCGATTATACTAGGTTCTGTCGGAGATAATTTTGGAGCAGGCATGACAGGCGGTATGGCTTTTATTTACGATGAGAAGAATAATTTTGAAAATTTTGTTAACCCAGCCTCAGTAATTTGGCAGTCTGTAGAAACAGATTACTGGAAAAAATTTTTGAAAGAAAATCTTCAGGATTTCTTTGAAAGAACAAGTTCTAAAAAAGCTGAAAAAATTTTGGAAAATTTCGACTCAGAACTAGGTATATTTAAACAAGTTTGTCCAATAGAAATGTTAGATAAACTTGATAATCCAATCAGTCTAAGGCCTCATGTGAAGAAGGCGGGTTAATGAATAAAGTAAAAATTTTTTGCTTTGGATTTGGACAAGTAGCAGAAGGGTTCATCAACAAACTTATAAAAGAAAAAATTGATTTAGACTTAAGCATTACCTCCAGACAAGAAAGTCACCAAGTGAACTTTAACGGGCTGACGTTTAGCTCATATAAATTTGATGAAGATAAAATTGATAATGAACTTAAAATAAAACTTGATGATGCGACCTATATTTTAATATCTATCCCACCGATAAATGGAGATGACCAAGTTATAAAATATTTTGAGAATAATTTTGCAAATAATAAAAATTGTAAATGGATTACATATTTATCTGCTACAAGTGTTTACGGAGATCACCAAGGCGAATGGGTAAATGAAACTAGTGATACCAAACCAACTTCAATTAATGGTGTAAACAGATTAAAAGCAGAAAACTCATGGAAAAATTTATCTTCGAAGTATAAACTTCCCTTACAAATTTTTAGACTCGCTGGAATATATTCCAATGAATTTAACATTCTTAAAAGACTTAAAATTGGCGAGGTACAATTAGTTAATAAAAAAAATCATTTCTTTTCGCGTATTCATGTTGAAGATATTTCTAATATATTATTTAAATCAATGTCTAATTTTAAAAATAATGAAACTTATAACATTAGCGATGATATGCCAGCCTCTCAAATGGAAGTCGCAGAGTATGGAGCAAAATTATTAAAATTGAAAAAACCAACCCCAATAAAATTAGAAAATTTAAAAAATGAAATGTTAAAAAATTTTTATAAAGATTCAAAAAAAGTAGATAATAAAAAAATGAAATATTTTTTTAAGTATAATTTAAAGTATCCATCTTATATTGAAGGATTAGATTATATCTTTCACGATATTTTTTAATTCCTTTAAAATAATTTTAAGGTGTTTTTCACTTGATAAGCTATGATCTCCATTTTTAATTATAACTAATTTTTTCTTAGCATTTTTAAATTTTCTTAAAACTAGTTTTGAAAACAAAACAGGCACCACCTCATCCTTTTTACCATGAATCATTATAACCTTAATTTTTGATAACTCTTTTTTATCTAAAACTTTGTTTAATCTTCCATCTTTAATTAATTGATATGTGATAGGATATTCATATTCACCATTTTTAATTAAAGCATGCCTGTAATTAATTATCTCTCTTTTGATCTTCCTAGAAAATTTATTCCACATCAATCTTGTTAAAAACTCAGGTGCAGATCCAATACCTAGAAAACCTTTTATTTGAGATTTGAAATGTTTAAATTGATTAAGTGCGATCCAAGCTCCCATACTCGAACCGACTAAAATAAAATTATTTTTTTTTACAATTTTTTTTATGACTCTTTTTGTGTCGCTTGACCAAGTGCTAATATTTCCTTTTGTAAAAACTCCGGAGGATTTACCATGACCAGAGTATTCTAATGAGAGAAAACCTAACTTATTTCTTTTAGCAAATTTTAAAAGAGTTTGAGGTTTTTTACCCTCAATATCTGACATGAAACCAGGTAGAAAAATTATATAAAGTTTTTCTCTAAAGTAATTGTCGGTAATTCTGAGTTTTTTTGAATTTGAGAATTTTAAAAATTTGAATTTTTTCATATAAGGTTTATTTAATTTGCTATTATATATAAGAAATGAGTTCTAAAATAAATGTTTTGCAAGTAATTCCTAAACTAGGCTATGGAGGCGCTGAAACTGGATGTTACGATTTGGCGCATTATTTGTCTGAAAAAGATTGTGGTTCTTTTATCGCAACTTCTGGAGGTGAGTTACTTAAATTTGTTAAAAAAAATAAAGTAAAAGTTTTTAGACTGCCAGTTCACTCAAAAAATCCTTTGATTTTTATTTTTAATACAATTGTTTTAATGTTTTTAATTTTGCTAAAAAAAATAAATATTGTACATGCGCGAAGTAGAGCCCCAGCCTGGTCTTGTTATTTTGCCTGTTTATTTACAAATACTTATTTCGTTACAACTTTTCATGGCACTTATAATTTTAAAAATAAATTTAAAAAATTTTATAATAGTGTTATGCTTCGAGCATCACTTACTATTGCCGGGTCAAATTTTATATTTAGTCACATAAATGAAAATTATAGTGAATATTTAAGTAAAAAAAAAAAATTAAGAGTAATTTTTCGTGGAATAAATATTGATTATTTTAATCCAAAAAATATCTCGATTTTAAAACAAGAAAAGCTTAAAAGAGAGTGGACAATTGAACCAAATAAATTATTGATTTTAATGCCTGGAAGACTAACAAGCTGGAAAGGGCAAGAAAAATTTATTGAGGCTTTGAATATACTAGTTGAAGATTATAACGTAACTAATTTCCAAGCAATCTTGCTCGGTTCTGATCAAGGGAGAAAAGTGTATTTAAAAAAACTTTTAAGCTTAGTTGAGAGGTATAGCCTTACAAAAAAGGTAAAATTTTTTAGTCACTGTAAAGAAATGCCTTTAGCTTATTCGATTGCAGATGTAGTGGTTTCAGCCTCAATTGAGCCGGAGGCTTTTGGAAGAGTCGCAGTTGAGTCGCAATCAATGGAGAAACCAATAGTGGCAAGTAACATTGGGGGATCAAAAGAAACAATTCTGAATAAAAAATCCGGTTTTTTGTATAAACATGATGATCCCAGAGAACTTGCCAAAAACTTAAATACTGTTATTCAATTATCACAAGAAGAGTTGAAATTAATGGGAAACGAAGGTAGAAAAAACGTATCTAAAAAATTTGACGTTGAAGTAATGTGTGATTCCAATTTGAGGGAATATAGAAAACTATTAAAAATTAATGCTAGAAATTAAATTATTAGACGGTAAAAAAATTTCATTCACAAATTCGATAAGTGGCTTTGAACTTTCAAAAAAAATTAGCAAGTCATTAGAGAAAATGGCACTTATTATGGAAGTAGATGGCGAGTTAAAGGATTTGAGCCATAAAATTACAAAAAATTCAAAAGTAAGAATTATTACATCAAAAGATAAAGAGGGACTTGAAGTCATCAGACACGATGCTGCACATATAATGGCAATGGCAGTTCAAGAATTGTATCCAGGCACACAAGTTACAATTGGACCTGTAATTGAAAACGGTTTTTATTATGACTTTGCAAGAAAAGAACCGTTTACTAGTGAAGATTTAAAAAAGATTGAAAAAAAAATGTCAGAGATAATTGATAGAGATGTAAAAACAAAAAGAGAAGTTTGGGAAAGAGATGTTGCTATAAAACATTTTAAAAAGATAGGAGAAAAATATAAAGCGGAAATAATTGAAAGTATTCCCAAAAATGAAGAGCTTTCAATATATCACCACGGTGACACTTGGCATGATTTATGTAGAGGGCCTCACTTAGCCTCATCAAGCAAAATAGGAAAAGCTTTTAAACTAACAAAGGTTTCAGGAGCATACTGGCGAGGAGACTCAAATAATGAAATGTTACAACGAATTTACGGGACATGTTGGAGCACAAAAAAAGATTTAGATAATTATCTGCATCGACTTGAAGAAGCTGAAAAAAGAGATCATAGAAAACTTGGAAGAGAAATGGACTTGTTTCACTTTAGAGAGGAAAGCCCGGGCTCAGTCTTTTGGCATGAAAAAGGCTGGTTATTATTCCAAAGGTTAATTGAGTATATGAGGATGAAACAAAGATTAGCAGGTTATAAGGAAATTAATACTCCGGAACTATTAGATAAAACTCTGTGGGAAAAATCAGGGCACTGGGAAAAATTTGGCGAACACATGTTTACTTCAGAAACACCAGACGAGAAAACATTTGCTGTAAAACCAATGAATTGTCCAGGATGCGTTCAAGTTTTTAATCAAGGACTGAAAAGTTATAGAGATCTACCTCTAAAACTATCTGAATTTGGAAAGGTCCATAGGTATGAGCCATCTGGGGCTCTTCATGGATTGCTCAGAGTAAGAGCTTTTACTCAAGATGATGCACATATTTTTTGTACTGAAGACCAAATAACCGAGGAGTCTCTATCTGTAACAAACTTAATCTTAGAAATTTACAAAGATCTAGGTTTTAAAGATGTAATTTTAAAATACTCTGACAGACCTGCTAAGAGAGTGGGAGAGGATAGTGTGTGGGATAAATCCGAAGCAGCTTTATTGACTGCTATTAAAAAATCAAACCTTGAATATAGCATCAATAAAGGAGAGGGAGCTTTTTACGGTCCTAAAATTGAATTTGTATTGAGAGATGCGATAGGTAGAGACTGGCAATGTGGAACTCTTCAAGTTGATTTAAATTTACCCGGTAGACTAGATGCGACTTACGTAGCAAGAGATGGAAGTAAAAAAGTACCCGTTATGTTACACAGAGCTTTATTTGGTTCTTTGGAAAGATTTATAGGAATATTAATTGAAAACTATGCTGGTAAATTGCCCTTTTGGTTATCTCCAGCACAAGCTGTAGTATGTTCAATAGCAGAGGAAAACAATAATTATGCTAAAAAGTTATTTGAAGATTTGTTCAAAGAAGGTATAAAATGCGAAATGGATTTAAGGAATGAAAAAATAAATTATAAAGTTAGAGAACATTCTCTAGCAAAAATTCCTTTCATCTTAGTCTGCGGTAAAAAAGAGGTAGCAGAAAACTCTGTTTCAATTAGAAAACTAGGATCTGACAAACAAGAAACAGTTAAAAAAGAAGACCTTATCAAAAATATGTTAGACCTGAACAAGTTACCATTGAATTAAGTGTCAAATTCAAAACCAAATTATTTTCATAAAAGAACTAAACCCCGGGGTCCGAGAGCTAACGAGCGTATTAGATCTTTAGATGTTCAAGTTATTGGAAGCGAAGGGGGTAATCTTGGAGTGATGCCTTTGAAGAAAGCAATTGAGTTATCTAAGAAAGAGGATTTAGACCTAATCGAGATCTCACCTAATGCCAACCCACCAGTTTGCAAAATTATGGACATGGGAAAATATAAATATGATTTACAAAAAAAAGCTAACCAAGCCAAAAAAAAACAAAAAATAGTTTCTTTAAAAGAGATTAAATTAAGACCAGGCACAGAGACACACGACTACAATTTCAAAATCAAAAATGCAAAAAAATTTATTACCAAAGGTGATAAGGTAAAATTTACAGTAAAATTCAAAGGTAGAGAGATGCAACATACTAATCTTGGAAAAGAATTAATGAATAAAATCATTGAGGAGACAAAAGATATAGCCAAAGTAGAGAGCCAACCAAAATTTGAGGGTAAGCAAATGGTTATGATTATTCAACCCATTTAAATCAGTATTATTAGCGACTTGCTAAGATAAGATATTGCCTATATAAGTCCGGGATATTTATGCCAAAATTAAAAACAAAAAGCTCAGCAAAAAAAAGATTTAGATTTACTGCTTCTGGTAAAATTAAAATGCCTCAAGCAGGTAAGAGACATGGTATGATTAAAAGAACAAACTCACAAATAAGAAAACAAAGAGGCACTACGATTATGACAAAACAAGATTCTAAAATTGTAAAATCCTATATGCCGTATAATTTAAGAGGATAATGTGGCTAGAACGAAACGTGGTGTTGTAAGTAGAGCAAAGCATAAAAAAGTGCTGAAGTCTGTCAAAGGCCAGTATGGAAGAAGAAAAAACACCATCCGTATTGCTAGACAAGCGATGGAGAAAGCAATGCAATATGCTTACAGAGATCGAAGATCAAAAAAAAGAGAGTTTAGATCTCTATGGATCCAAAGAATCAACGCAGGTGTTAGAGCAGAAGGTTTGACTTATGCTAAATTTATTAATGGTTTAGCTAAATCCAAAATAAAACTAGACAGAAAAGTTTTAGCTGAATTAGCTTACAATAATCCAGAAGCCTTCAAATCTGTGGTAAAAAAGGTTCAATCCTCCCTTAGTTAAAAGGGTCTTTGATTTAACTTCAACTTAATATAAAAAATCAATTACCTAATGAGTGATTTGGATAAAATAAATTCTA
>MDTD01014355.1_pt1 | contig 10751 bp, 9 predicted proteins | sample 811221 | NCBI WGS metagenome assembly MDTD01 (sample SAMN05326646, study PRJNA326480) | marine metagenome | isolation source: seawater | place: Pacific Ocean: South West | collected 2011
GGTGATCAGATAAATCAAGGAGACATAATTGGAACCGTAGGTTCAACTGGAAGATCAACTGGACCTCACTTAGACTTTAGAGTTAATTGGTTTCAAACACGACTTGATCCAATGTCTGTATTAAAATAATACATTTTTAAAAAAATTCTTAAAATATCAAATTTTTTTACATTTCCTGTAAAATTCCAATACTTGCATCACTCTCAAGAAACATTACAAATATCTTGAGATCCTCTAAAAATAAAAAATCCCTAACTCTCTCTCCAATTGGAATAAAATTTGAAGTTTTAAATTTTAATTCTTCGTCTAAAATGATTTCATGTAAGCCAAGATCCCCCTCTGACAAGTCCCAGCCCATTGATCCAACATATAATCTATTTTCATTTTCAATATTGTTGTTGAAACTGTTTTTTTTCAATATTTGAGTAATCCCAATCGCTGGTGTAAAATACTTAATTGGTTCTTCGAAACCAAATTTTTGATGTGATTTATTTAATGGAGCTCTTTTATATAAATCCTCATTTCTCCATTTTTCCTCTGATAAATAATGTTCTCCATAAGATGAAATTGCCCATCCAAAATTTTTAACATCATTAACTTCAGGGTTTATATGTTGATTTATTTCATCGCCTCCCTCAGGACCGTGATCAGTTGAATAAATCACATTATTTTGTTTATCATAAAATAATCCTTGAGAATTTCGGTGTCCCATTGAAATTATCTCAGCTTTTTTTGTTAAAATATCAATAGAAATAATTTTTCCAATTAAACTTTTTATATTTTGAGGATTGTTATTTTTTTGTCTAACATATGAGTCCCATCCTCCAATTGTCATTAAAATTGAGTTTTTTTTATAATCAGCTAAATTTCCTCCCACTGCTGTATTATCGTCATAGAATGGTTGACATTCGTTAGTTTCAAAAAATTGTTTAAATTCAATTCCATCATGTTTTAAGTCTCCTACTAAAACTGAATTAAAAAAACAATTTTCATTATTTTTTTTATAGTAAGACACATATATTTTATCATTTTTAACTAAAACATTTTTAACTATATTTCTATGATAAGTGTTGTTTGATCCTAAAATAGCTAAATTGTAAAAATTAGTATTTATTTTTTTTAAAATTAATTCTTTTTTATTTAAGATATCTTTATTCTGAATATAAAATAAATTACCCATACCAGTAATTATATATATATTTTTTTCATCTTTAGCTAAATAACCACGAACACCCATTTCAAAGAACAAATTATTTTTAAATTTAGATATTTTTAAATTCGTACCATCAGGGATAAATTGACCATTAGGTTGAAGATCTAAAATATTTATTTTATCCAGTATTACCAATTTATGTTGTTTTAGTTTTTGGACTTCTTCTTTTTTTTGCTCATAGTTTTTAAATATAAAAATTTTTTCTGAAAAATGATGATTAATTTTTTTTAAATAATTTTTAACTATTTGGGGAGTATTATGACGAATTTTGTTAGAAATAAAACCATCTTGTGTAGCTAGATGTTTTATTGAATAATAGTTTAAAAAAAGAATAAATGAGACAATTACTAAAAAAAAAAATAAATATTTTTTCATTATTACCTTTTTGAACTTTCAAAAATAGTTTTTGCTAATAATTTATAACCTTCTTCATTATAATGACCCCACATACCAAAAGGGAAATAGTCTAAAGGATTTTTTTTTTTATCTAAGACATTTTTAAAATCAATAAAATTTAAATCTAATTCTTTTACTATAGATTTAATATTTAAATAATTTTCATTAGAAAAATTATTTAATGAATATCTTTCAAACCTTGGGAGATAAACAAAATAAAAACTAGCATTATTTTTAATAGTTTCATCTTTTGCCATTTTAAGTATTTTTTTAAATTCTTTTGGAGGTTTGCTAGCAAAGGATACCTTGGGTGTTTTGAAATCAAACAAAGTTTTAATATTTTTTAATTGTACAAATTGTAATATTTTATATTTGATACTTTCATCTCTAATCTTATCTTTTATTTGATTTGAAATTTCTTTTTTCTGTAAAATTTCTGAAACTTCATCAATTACACTTACCTTTTCTTTAAGATTTTGATAATAATTTGGAGTATCCAAATATTTGCTTAAAATTGGATCCTTTAATTCTAAGGCTAATTCAATGTTGTCATTTGCCTCTGAATAAAGCCAAATAACATTTTTTGTGTTTTTGGGTATATATTCTCTCAAAGATACAAATTCCATCAACGGTCCATTCCCCCCCATTCCTAAATTTATTGAACTCTCTCCATAAAGTTTTCTTAGCTGAGATGCTGTATCATTAGGCCTATTTACACATGCTCCCATTGTTAATGAATCTCCAATTAATAAGAAATCAACTTTATCATTATTCCATTCGTCATCTGGGTTGTTAAAACCATAACGATCACTTAAGTAATCAAACCAATAACCATTTTCATTACAGTAAAGTGTCTTCGTTTTTGAGATACCTGAAACTGGAAAAATTTCCATATTTCCAACAAATAAATAATTATGTGGAGGCAAATAAAGTTTAGTTTTAGGAAAATCTTTTTTTAAATATTCAAAAACTTCTAGTTTTTTTCTTGTATCATAAACCTTGCCCTCTTTTCTCAAAATTTCAGATTTAATTTGAACATCATCAGAACTATTAAAATTAAAAAAATTAAGTGAAAACTCAGATATATATATAATAACTATTATTGAATAAAAATTAATTCTTATAATCTTTTTTGTATGGTTAGAAACTTTGTAATAAATAAATATAAATATATTAATTAATAAAAATAAAAAAAAATATTTTAAATAAAATTCCCTTTGCTCGCCTAACCAAACAATTTCTGATCTATAAACAATATAAATTAAAATACATAAAAAAATGGATTTAAGAATTTTTTCAAATAAATTTTTTGTCATTTTATTATTTTAATTATCATTTTTAGCTTTTAATCTTTCGTAAATTAATTTTGAATATACTCCAGCCATTAAAAAAGGTTGTGGTGGTAAAAAGTTTGGTTTTTTTCTTTTTAATATGATAGATGCATTTTTTGTTTTAAATCCTGAGGAGAGAATTGCTATCTCTTCACCAAATAGTGTTCCAAGCCCAATACCTGAACCATTGTAGCAACCTGCGACATACACATTATTCTCTATTTCTTCAAAAATATTTGATCCATTCCCGCTTCTACAGACTATACCCGACCAACTGCTCTCGATGATGTTGTTTGTTAAATCCGGAAATCTTTTTTGAATTCCTAGCTCATGTATTTTTGATCTTTTATATAATTCTTTCTTATTCATCGAAAATGGATTTCTGTATTCAGCTGTATTCCTAATTAAAATTCTTTTATCTTTAGTCATTCTAATTGTTGCACCCATTGGTTTTACTGGTAATACTCCCCACTCTTTTGGTTTTCCAATTTTTTCAAATTCCTTATCTGTTAAAGGTCTTGTCATGCTCGCAGTCAAAGTTAAAGGAAAATTATAATTTTTTTTTATACCGAGTGATTTAAAAAATCCGTTAGTGGCAAAAATTATTTTTTTTGATTTAATAGATCCATTTTTAAAATAACAAAAATTTTTCCCTCTAAGTTTTTTCCATCTAATTAAAGTTGAATTTTCATACAGTGTTACGTTTTTGGGAAGAGTATCCACCATTGCTCTTACAAGTTTTCCTGGATTGAGAAGAATGCCCCCCTTTGTATATAAAGCAATTTTGTAAAAATTTGTGCCAATTCTTTCTCTAAGCTCGCTTTGATTTAATAAACTATGATCAAAACCCAAATTTTGTAAAATTTTTGAAAAATTACTTAAATTTTTTTCTTCATTTAAATTAGATGATGCAAAATATTTGCCAGCCTCATTCCAATCACAATCTACTTGATATTGTTTAACAAAATTTTTAACAGCTTCTATACCTAATTTATAAATATCTGTTTTTTTTTTATATTCATCTAATTTTTTATTTGAAGAAAATCCGTCATTTAAAGTAGTATCTACAAGATATCCAGAATTTCTACCACTTGCACCTTCTCCTGCTATTTGAGAGTCAGCTATAATTATTTTTTTTTCAGGATGTAATTCTCCTAATTTTCTAGCTGCAGAAAGACCAGTATATCCCGCGCCGATTATTAACCAATCACTCTCTTCGTTTTTATTAATTTCAATTGAACTTGAATTACTTTTGATACTATTAATCCATAAACAGCTTTTATCATTAATTATTTGCATTAGATAAAATTAATTTTACTTTGCATTCAAAAAACTATTTATGTGCTCTGCTGTTAAAGTATAGCCTTTTGCGTTATAATGTGTCTGATATTCATAATGATATAATTTTTTTTTATTTTTTATATTTCTTACTGCATCATCACCATCTATGAACTTGAAACCATGTTTGGTCACAATTTTCTTCACATTTTCTCTTAAAATATTTAATTTTTTAATATTTGGATGAATGAAAAAGTCATTTTTATAAGAATGTCTATTATAATAGGGTAAATAATATAAATACCTATTTTTTACATTTTTTTTATCTAAATATATTTTAAGTTTTTTAGTAGTTTCCTCATATTTTTTTTTATCAAGATTAAATTTATTATCATAGCTAATAAATAATTTTGAAAGAGAGGCTAATCCTCTTAAGTGTTCAGCTAAAAATATTTTTAAAGTTACAATATAACTGTCATTATCAATATACTCACGAAATAACTTTTCTGGCTCTTTATGGCTATAACCACATTCAACATCTGGGCTATGGACTTCATAGTCATTTGCCTCCACAAAAAACCATATTAAGTTTTCAAAATTAGTGTCTTTTGTAACATCCTCTAAATGATTTACTTGCCCTCTTGGACCTGTGCCAGGAATTCCCAGGTTTAAAAATTTTTTATCTGGATTTAATTCTCTCAACTTACCAGCGATATCGTAAGGTGATGCTATTGAATAACCAAAAAGAGAGGAATCGCCAATTAAAACTGTATCTGAATAGATATAATTTTCATTTTTATTTTCTCTACATAGGTTTTTATCAAAAAAAATTGGAAAATTAATATCAGATCCTTTCATCCAATATATATTTTCCATTTTGACTTTGTTTTTTTCTAAATAACTTTTTAAATAACTTTCTTTATTATAGCCTTGAAATGATTTTATATAAAATTCATCTAATATTTCTAATTTATTTTGTTTATATTTTTTCTGTTTGTAAGAAATTACTTGATCTTCACTTAGATTAAAGTGTCTATACATTGGCACGCCATCATAAATAAAATTTAGAGTAAGAAGAAAAACTTCAACAATTGAAAGGAGCAAAAAGGTAACAAGAAAATTTATTTTAACAATTTTCCACATTCAAAGTTTAGATTAAAAAATTGTATAAATAAATGGTGCTACTGAAGAACCCTGAGAAACTACCAATAATCCACCTAGTATTAATAAAATTATTAAAACTGGAGCGATCCAATATTTTTTTCTATTAAGTATAAATCTAAATATTTCAATTATAAAACTCATCATCTGAGAACATATAATATTTAAATTTTTTCTCAATTAATTAATTGAAGGATATATTTTAAAACATTTTCTCGATTGTGTTTGATGCTAAATTTCCATAATTGTGAGTCTAAATAAAAATGAAGCATTTGTCCCACAATTGGAATAATAATTAAATTATTTAAATTTAAATTAGCACTTTTTCCAAAAGTAGAAAAAATTGTCATTATGATTGAGTAAATTATAATTATAAAGAGGTAATTATAGTAAAATTTATTTTTCTTACTATTTTCTATTTCCGCATTTTTTTTTCTGTTATTAACCACATAACTTGTAAGATATAAGTACTGCGTATAATGCATAGTCACACCCATTATGATTGCATGAACTGGATTTGTAACAAAACATGTTGGATAAAATATTATAACTCCAGTTAAAAAAGTTAAAAAATTCTCTGAAAATTTGTATTTATTTATATAATAAATACTTACAATTAAAATTAAAAATAAAACAATTATATTTAAAGTAATTAAATCCTGACTTTTGATTAAAGGAAAATAAAATCTTAAAAAAGCAATAACAAAGAATAAAGAATTAAATAAATATATAAAATTTTCTTGAAATTTGTTTTCTGAAATGTCCTTGCAATATAATTTACAAACTCCATAACTTTGACGAGTAACATGGTAGATATTTGCCATAAAAAAAATCATTAAAAAAAAACTTTTAAAAAAGAAAAAACCTAAAAGACAAAAGATAATAATAGATATAGGAAACAGTAATAATTTAATTTTATCATTTTTAATATGATCGATATTTGCTTTAGATAAAAAAAAGGGCCATGTAGCTCCAAAATGTGTCTCTGCAAGTAATAAAATAGTTATTAAAACAAGTTCAGTTTCATATTGGGGAAAAACAAAAAGAATCGATCCATAGATTATTGGAAAAATTATTGGAAACTTAATAAATAATAACTGTTTGCTCATATTTTTTTCTTACCTATTAAAACAAATAAACCGCCATCGTCACCTAAATAATTAAATAACATTAAAAATTGGTTTATCCATCTATAAATTTTATTTCCCCTACTTTGAGGTAAAAATAAATCTTTATTTTTATTAATGTCTATAGAACAATCAGGTATTGAGCTAATAAAATCAATATTGTTTTCATCAAACCATTTAAGCACTTCATCAATTGTATGTATACTTTCTACAGGATGTTGATACTGATCTCTTATCCAAGCGTCAATTTGATCAGGTTCATCAGATTTTATATTTCTTAATACTGGGTCAAATAAAAGCACTATTTTTCTTCCAAAAATTTTATATAAATATTTTCTTATCTTTGTTCTAAAGCGTCCTATTTTGTTATATAAACCAACTAAAATATATCCCTCGTTTCTTAATGATTTAACAGATATTTCAAACGCTTTTTTTGGATTTTTAGTATGGTGCAATACACCATTTGTCCAAACAAAGTCAAAATAATTATCAGTTAGAACATCATCAAAAATATCAGCATTTATAAATTTAACATTTTTAATATTGTTATCATTTGTAAATTTAGAAGCCAACTTTAACGACTCTAATGTTGGATCCAAAGCTACGATCTCATTATTAGTTCCAATTGAAAAAAAAATAGATAACTGTCCAGTGCCACAACCAATTTCTAAAATTTTTTTATTAAAACCTGCATATTCTTTAAATTTTTTTGCAAGATAATTTTTATTTCCTTTGCTTAAAATTGATGCCTTATTGTCTTCTTTTCTATAGTTTGGAAATGGCTTTATATTATAAAAATTAACAACATTTTTGGTTGTATTGTCTTCTATTTTATTTGTATATATGCCTTGTATTTCTTTAAAATGCTTTTTTAAAAATTTCATATTATGTAATTTGTTTTTCTCTCTCTAAAATTTGATTTCCACAAACTAAAAAATCTAGCTCTGTTGTAAGAAAACATCTGTAAGCATCTTTAATAGAGCATACAATTGGCTCACCTCTTATATTAAATGAAGTATTAACTAGAATAGGTACGCCTGTTAACTCATAAAATTTTTCAATTAACTTATAATAAAGTTCATTACTATCTTTTATAACTGTTTGTATTCTTGCTGAATAATCCACATGAGTAATAGAGGGAACTTCCGATCTCTTAATATTAAGTTTATCAATACCAAATAGTTTTCGCTCATCTTCATTCATTTCAATTTGTTTTTCTTTTTTCACATTTGATACCATTAGCATGTAAGGACTAGTACCATTGAAATCAAACCATTCTGAAACATGCTCAGATAATACTGATGGTGCAAAAGGTCTAAAACTTTCTCGGTATTTTATTTTTAAGTTTAACTTTCTTTGCGTTTCTGGAGATCTTGGGTCTGCTAAAATCGATCTATTGCCTAATGCTCTTGGTCCAAACTCCATTCTACCCTGAAACCACCCGCAAGATTTACCATCTGCTATTAATTTCGCTGACTTATCAATTATATCATCTTGATTGAGTGTTTCAAATACTGCTCCAAATTTTTTGAGCTCTTTAATAATAAAATCATTTGAAAATTCTGGACCTAAATAAGAGCCCCTCATTGAGTCATAGTTATTTTTATAATTTTTTCTTTTATTTTTTAATTCTAAGTGCCAAAATGCTAAAGCTGCTCCTAATGAACCTCCAGCATCACCTGCTGCAGGTTGAACAAATATATTTTTAAAAATTTTTTCTTTATGAATTTTGCCATTAGCAACACAATTTAAAGCAACTCCGCCGGCAAGGCATAAATTATTTTTTTTATATTCTTTTTGAAGTGATTTGGCCATTTTAAGCATAATTTCTTCTGTCACTTTTTGGATTGATGCAGCTATATCCATGTGAAATTGATTTAAATCTTCATTTGAAGGATCTCTAACCTTGTGCCCAAATAACTTTGAAAATTTACTATTAGTCATTGTTAATCCGGTGCAATAATTAAAATATTCTTGATTTAAATTAAACGACCCATCTTCCTTTACATCAATTAAATTATCATAAATGACTTTAGTATATTTAGGATTTCCATAGGGTGCTAAACCCATAACTTTGTACTCTCCACCGTTAACTTTAAAACCTGTATAATATGTGAAGGCTGAATACAGAAGACCTAATGAGTGTGGAAACTTAATTTCTTTTATAATTTCAAGATTATCTCCATCCGCAACTGCGACAGTAGTAGATGCCCATTCACCAACTCCGTCTGCTGTAAGAACTATAGCGTCCTCAAAATTTGAGGGGAAATAGGCACTAGCTGCATGACTTAAATGGTGCTCTGAAAAATATAACTTATTTTTTTCTGAAAAATTTTTGTCTAATTTTTTTAGATTATCTATAATTACTTTTTTCATAAAAAGTTTTTCTTTGATCCATAATGGCATAGATTTAGAAAAGGATTGAAAGCCTTTAGGAGCAAAACTAAGGTAAGTCTCTAACAATCTTTCAAATTTTAAAAAAGGTTTTTCATAAAAAACAATATAGTCGATTTCACTCAAAGAAATTTTATTACTGTTTAAAATATACTTTATTGCTTCAATTGGGAAAGAATCATCATGCTTATTTCTTGTAAACCTTTCTTCTTGAACAGCAGAAACTATATCACCATCTACTAACAATGTTGCAGCTGAGTCATGATAAAAACATGAAATTCCTAGAACACTTACAGACATAATCTTAAAATTGATCTTTCATAGAATTTTTATATTTTTCTTTCCTCTCCCAATACGTCAATTTTTTTAAATTTTTATTTTTATCTAAATTCAAAAAATCTTTTCTAACAATTTTTGCCAATATTCCTAATGGAGTTACAATTAAAAAAAAAATTAATGACATTATTAAAGGTGATATAATTCTGCTTAATAAAATTCCAAATTTAAGCCATAAAATATTTAATGGTGTAAGTATCTTAGATTTAAATAATCCTAATATTAAAAAAATAACTGAAATTGATACTATAAGAAAATTTACATTTTCATTTTTAAAATAAAAATAAAATGCCAATAATGCAAAAAAAATAGAAAAAACTATTCCAAAACTTCTATTTGACCCTACCTTTAAATCTAGTTCTTTTTCCTGACTCATTAATGTAATTTTATTAATTTTTTTTAAAATTACTATATTAGTTAAGAATTTAAAGAAGGCTGTTTTTTCATATCTTCTTTTTTGATTCCAGCAACTTTTACAGGTTTTTTCATTGCATCTCTTCTAAATGGTTCACCTAATTCCTGATTTAAAATAACCTCTATAAAAGTAGTAATTCCTTTTTTTTGATCTTCACATGATTGTTTTATAGCATTTGTAGTCTCTTCCATTGTTCTCACTGTTACACCCTTTAAACCACACGCATCTGCAACTTTTGCATAACTTAAGTCTGGATCTAACTCGGTTCCCACAAAATTATTATCAAACCATAAAGTTGTATTTCTTTTTTCAGCTCCCCATTGATAATTTCTGAATATGACCATTGTTATTGAGGGCCATTCCTCTCTTGCACATGAGCTCATTTCATTCATACTGATTCCAAACGCACCATCTCCAGCAAATCCAATAACAGGAGTATCAGGACAACCAATTTTTGCTCCTAATATTGAGGGAAATCCATAGCCACAAGGACCGAATAAACCTGGTGCTAAGTATTTTCTTGGTTTTTCGAATGTTGGGTAAGCATTACCAATTGCACAGTTATTTCCAATATCACTTGATATAATTACATCATCAGGCATCCCTACTTGAATTGCTCTCCAAGCCTGTCTTGGTGACATTCTATCTGCATCTCTTTCTCTGGCTTCTTTGTTCCAAACTGTTCCTTCATCATCATCTTCATGATCTAAACTTGAAAGTTTTTGTAACCAAGCAGACTTAGTTTGATGAATTAAATCTTTTCTAGCTTCTCTATCAGTATCACCAGCGTTTGAAGATAATTTTTCAAAAATTTGTTCAGCAACTAATTTTGCATCCCCACTAATTCCTACAGTAACTTTTTTAGTCAAACCAATTCTATCAGGATTAATATCTACCTGAATAATGTTTGCATTCTTTGGCCAATAATCAATTCCATAACCAGGTAAAGTAGAAAAAGGATTTAATCTTGTTCCCAAGGCTAATACTACATCAGCTTTAGATATCAATTCCATTGCGGCTTTAGATCCATTGTATCCTAGAGGACCAACCGCTAAAGGATGGCTTCCTGGAAAACTATCATTATGTTGGTAACCTGAACA